>FWWM01001532.1_pt1 | contig 52594 bp, 44 predicted proteins | sample 2228351 | NCBI WGS metagenome assembly FWWM01 (sample SAMEA103939774, study PRJEB20133) | metagenome | reverse complement strand
GGTGACAAAGCAATGAAGATGAAAGTGGAGGTGGCTGATACAAGATGCGGAGAACCCACGACCCCTGTGCATGATGCATTGATGGCCTATGAAAAGATAATTACTGAAAAGAAGCCCCATGCAATTGTGGTGGGTGCCTTTCGCTCAGAGGTCATGATGGCTGCAATGGATATTGTAGCAAAGTATAAGATACCTCAGCTAGGCACCATAGCCCAGACACCACGTTTTCAGGCCCAGTACAAGACCGATCCTGCAAAGTATAAATACCTGTTTAGGGTGACCACAGACGCGGTGGTAGATGCCAAGTATGTGAATGGTATGCTGGACAGATTAAACAAAGACTTTGGCCTTAACTCCATTTATTATATCTACCAGGACACCCTGTGGGCAAAGGCCTTTGCTGAAGTAATGTCCAAACACACAAAGGAGAAGGGCTGGACTGAGGTGGGTTTTGACGCCTATGCAGCAGGTGCCACTGATTTTTCTCCTGCCTTGCAAAAGGTGAAAGAGAAAAAGGCCGAGATAATCGGTATAGTGTGGGACGTGCCCATGGGCGCAGGGATTTTTGTGAAGCAGTATGCATCAATGAAGGTCCCTGCCCTGATAATGGCTGGCCTGGTTCCGCCAATGGGTTCTCCCATGGCACCAAAGAATGTGGGGCCTGGGGTGGAATACAGCCTGAATCTGGAGTTTCCAATAGGAGCTTCCCTACCTCTGAAAAAGGCCCCCAGGACCCAACAATTCTTGGATGCCTTTAAGAAAAAGTACGGTGACCTGCCTGAGTCTCCTGCGGTGAACTCTTCTGCCTATGATGCAGTCTATATCCTGGCTACAGCCATTGAAAAGGCAGGGACCTTGGATCCTGATAAAATAGTGGAGGCCCTGGAGAAGACAGACCACAAAGGCGCAAGTGGTAGGATCAGGTTTGGGGAGGACCACACGGCAATATTTGGTATGGAAAATCCTGAAGAGACAGGCATGTGTGTGGTATTTCAATGGCAAAAGAACCAGAAGGGAGAACTTGTAAGGGTTCCTGTATTTCCTGACAGCCTTGCAGAGGGCAAGGTTATACTGCCTCCCTGGATGAAGAAGTAGGTGAAATCTGGGGGCCCAAAGGCCCCCGGCAATAGAGGAGAAAGATGTCCATTATAGTTTACGGCCTCATCACCAGTGTGACCTTTGCCCTTTATGCATTGGGGTTTAGCCTTGTATATGGAATCAGTGGGATTGCCAATTTTGCCCATGGCGCCATCTATATATTGAGTGGCTATGTTATCTGGCTGGGTGTAAATGCCTTGGGACTCCCCTATTGGGTATCCATAATTGCTGCTATCCTGCTAACTGGGTTTGCAGGCTTTGCCCTGTATTGGCTCGTGCTTTACAGGGTGAGGGGAATGCCTTTGGCAGAACTGGTGGCCACCTTTGCCTCTGGCGTTGCCATACTGGAGTTTATGACATGGCGTGGTTTTTATGGCATGCGATATAGCCTGCCTCCCTTGGCCAATGGGTTTTTGGAATTGGGGGACATATCCCTGGATTACCAGAGGATATTGGTGTTGGTGGCTGGTTTGTTCTTGGTGATCGCCCTTTATCTATTTGTACATAACACCAAGACAGGTCTTGCCTTTAGGGCCTTGGCACAAAATGAAAGGACCGCCCTGTCCGTGGGCATTGAGTCAGATTGGGTTGGATCTTTATCCATGGCAATGGCGGCATCAGTGAGCACTATTGCTGCAGTTGTGGTACTTCCCTTGGGTATAATGGAATCCACCATAGGCTATGAGGTCCTGATCTATGCCCTGGCAGTGGCCATAGTTGGAGGTCTTGAGAGCACAGTGGGGATGGTGGTGGGGGCCTTTTTGATTGGCTATGGCCAGCTTATTACTGCAAGGTTTTTGGGACCCAAATGGATGATCATTGTGCCTCTATTCATGATAGTCTTGGTGTTGGCAGTTAAACCTTCTGGGATCCTTGGAAAAAGTAAAGAGTTGGAAGAGAGGGTATAGGTGGAGAAGAGAAAGAGATTAAGGAGACTGGATCGGGGGATCAAGGCAAGGAGCGATACCATATTTATGGTCGCCTGCCCTCAGGACATCTTGTATGTGATTCTTCCAAGGGTACTTCCCATCGTCCTATTGTTACTAATCCCCCTATTTTCAGGACATTACCTGGATAAGGTTATATTCCATGCCTGTGTTTATGGTATCCTGGCCCTTAGTTTTGATTTCCTGGCGGCCTGTGGGCTCTTTTCCCTGGGGCAATCCCTTTTTTTTGGCATCGGATGTTATCTGGTTGGGATACTGGACAAGCTCCTGGGGCTACCTATCTATCTTACCATACCCATTTCTTCCTTAGGCACTGGCCTTATATGTGCCCTGCTATTAAGCTCTGTGGTAAGGCTGAGAGGAGTATATTTTGCCATGATAACCTTGATCCTTCCCATGCTCCTTATGAAGCTCATTGAGGCCACTGGGATATTGGGGGGTAGCCATGGGATGCCAGGTATAAGGGCCTTTCCTTCAGAGACATTGGGACTTTACTTAGCCATTGTTACCTTTCTCTTTTTTGTTTTTTTCTTTAGAAGACTCATGGGCTCAGATTATGGCCTTGTTTTATCTGCCATTAGAGAGGACGATAGGTCAGTGATGAGTTCATCCTTGAATATATATTGGTACAAGACCCAGGCCGTGTTCATTGGTGCCAGCGTAGCTGGCTTTGCAGGGGCCATTACCACACACCACTTTCAGTTCCTGGGCATGTCCTCCTTTGCCTTGGACTACTCTGTGTTGCCCCTTGCTGCCACTGCCCTGGGTGGGCAGGGTACCTTTGCAGGGGCTGCCATTGGGGCCATGATCCTGGTTCCCCTTTCAGAGAGCCTGAGGGAATTAGGTGGCCTACGTGTTGCTCTTTATTGTGTGATACTGGTGCTGAGCCTCCTCACCCTCCCTGAAGGGCTGTTTCACTTCATCTCCAGGAAGTATCATCAATTCCAGGAGTTAAGAGAGGTGGAATAGATCATGCCTGATCAGATCATTTTGAAGACAGAAGGGATTTTAAAGAGGTTTGGGGGAGTAATAGCAGTGGCAGGAATAGACCTTGAGGTAAAAAGGGGTGAATTCTTGGGCATAATAGGCCCAAATGGATCTGGAAAAACCACACTGGTAAACTTGATAACAGGATTTGTAAAGCCTACCAGTGGAAAGGTGTTCTTCAAAGGCAAAGATATTACAGGGAAGGCACCTTATCACATAGCTGACCTGGGCATAGCCAGGACCTTTCAGATGCCCAGGCTTTTTTATCACATGCCTGCCTTCAAGAACTTAATAATCCCCTTAGTATCCAAGAGGGTCCGCAGGATCCTTGGGGGTGACTATGGTGAAAGGGATGACATGGCCATTGATATCTTAGACGACATGGGTTTTGAAAGGGATTCCTTGGTGCCTTTTAAAGAGACAGGTAGCCTGCCCCATGGGTACCTAAAGCGCCTAGACCTTGCAAGGGCCCTGGCCCTGAGGCCAGAGCTCTTGATACTAGACGAACTCTTTTCAGGCATGTCCATGTCTGAGGTGGCTGGCACCCTCCCTCTCATAGAAAAACTACATGGCGAAGGTATCACTATCTTGATGATCGAGCACAGGCTAAAGGAGCTTTTCAGAGTGGCTCAACGGGTGATCGTATTAAACTTTGGTCAAAAAATAGCAGACGGCACCCCTGATGAGATAATGGCCAATGAGGAGGTAAAGGCTGCGTATATAGGGGTGCAGACAGAGTTGGAGGAGGCCACAGTTGAGTGATGCCTTTTTACAAGTAAGGAACCTGATGGTCTTCTTTGAGAATGCCCTGGCCATCAATGACCTTTCCTTGGAGGAAAATAGAGGGGAGATTGTGGTGGTCCTTGGGTCCAATAGTGCTGGAAAGACCACCCTTATGAATACTATCTCAGGTCTGATCTGGGATATGAAGAAGAAGGAAGATAGAAGAGGCGGAACAAGGATAGCCTTGATGGGTCAGATAATCTTTGAAGGCCAGGATATAACTGGCCTCAAGGCAACAGCTCGGGTAAAAATGGGCATAGTGCTCTGCCAGGAGAGGCACCCTGTCTTTAAAGACAGCCATGTCTTGGAAAATCTTAAGATTGCTGGCTATCTTTGCAAGGGGAGTGAAGTGAAGAAAAGGATCCAAGGTGTCTTTGAACTATTTCCGGTGCTTTCCCAGTTGAAGAATAGAAAGGCAGGGCTACTAAGCGGAGGAGAACAGCAAATGCTGGCCATAGGAATAGGTCTGGTGGCAGGGCCTAAACTACTCATGATGGATGAGCCCCTTTTAGGGCTTGCGCCCTTTATCCAGGCAGAACTGGCACTTTCCATGAAAAAGATCAGGGCCCAAGGCATAACCATCTTGGTAACAGAGCAATTTGCCAGGCCCCTTATTCCAGTGGTGGACAGGGGCTATGTGGTGGAAAACGGCATGTTGGTCTTCCAGGGATCCAGGAAGGAACTTGCAGAAAACCCTGAGGTGAGATCAGGGTATTTGGGGTTGTAACATGGAAAAGGACTGGGCAAATCTGGGTATCTTTGGGGGATTCGTAGAGACGGCATTAAAGAATAGACAAAAAAGGGCAATTATCTATTTGGGAGAGGAGCTCACCTTTGGTGCCCTCCTGGACAAGGTCCTTAGATGTGCCAAGGCCTTCAGCCAGATGGGGGTAGCCGAGGGGGATAGGGTCATATTATATCTCTACAACATCCCTCAAAATATCATCAGTTTTTTGGCAATCCAGAGACTGAAGGCCATCCCTGTACCTGTGGCCCCTGTCTATGGCGCATACGATCTTTCATACCTTGCCAGGGACAGTGGGGCAAAGGTAATCGTGTGTATGGATAGCAATTTCAATTATGTAAATGAGATCTTAAAGGATACTTCCCTTGAAAATATAGTCGTCACCAACATGGTGGACATGATCCCATGGTGGAAGAGGGCTTTATTGAGGGGATTTGATAGGGTCCCAAAGGGAAAGCTGCCAAAGAGGAAAGATGTATATCACTTCTGTGACCTCTTGGACCAAGATCCAGATATGGATATTCCTCCATATTCTCCACCAGATCCCCATGCACCTGCCCTTTTGCTCTATACCGGGGGGACAACTGGCTTCCCCAAGGGAGTGCCCCTGCCCTCAGGTCTTTACATGGACAAATTGGCAGAATGGAGGAAGGCCAGCGAGGGTGTGGTCCCGCTGGGGGCAGGTATCACCATCCTTGCTGCACCACTGTATCATATCATAGGCCAAATGGATGCCATGGGTCCACTGATTATCTCAGGGGAACCTATCATAATGATGCCAAGGGTGGTCTTGGATGCCCTCTTTCATCATATCCAGAGGTATAAGGCCACTACCATGTTTGCAGTGCCCACTCTTTATAGGATGATCTTGGAGCACGACAGGTTAGACCAGTACAATCTTGGTTCCCTCAAATATTGCGGAACAGGAGGGGATGTCCTGCCTGTGGAGGTGGCCAGGAGATGGAAAGAGCGCTTTGGTATCCCCCTTTATCAAGGGTACGGGAGTACTGAGCTTTGTGGAGCAATATCCCTATCCTACAGCCAGGACGGTCCTCCACCGGATGGATCAGCAGGGAAGATAGTCCGTGGGTCCAAGACACTCCTGGTGGACCCCGACACCTTAGAGCCAATTCAGGAAGGTGATACAGGGGAATTACTTGGCACCTCCCGATACCCTGTGACAGGTTATTGGAATAAGCCAGAAGAGACCAAGGAATGCTTTTTCACCATAAACGGGGAGGTCTGGTACAGGACAAAGGATATAGTCCGCATCGACCAAGAGGGCTGGCTCTATTTTGTGGACAGGTCTGTGGACATGATTAAACACAAAGGCTATAGGATAGCAGCGGCAGAGATAGAAAGGGTCCTTCAAGAGCACAAGGCTGTTATGGCCGCCTGTGTTGTGGGGGTGCCGGATTCAAAGGTTGGTGAGAGGATTAAGGCCTTTGTGGTACTAAAGCCTGACATAAAAGGTGTGAGCAGCTATGAGCTGATAAGGTGGTGCAGGGAACGCCTTGCTCCCTACAAAGTGCCTCAATATATTGAGTTTAGGGACATGTTGCCAAAGAGCAAGGTGGGCAAGATGCTCAGAAGGGAGATCAGGGACGAGGAAAAACGCAAGGTCTCTGCCAAATAGCCAAGGAAACTATCCAGCTCTCTTTTTCTTGCTCTCATACATAAGTAAATCTGCCTGTTTCAGTATCTCTTCCAAGGCAATGTCCTGGCCCGGGCTCCACCTGTGGATCCCCACAGATATACTGAGCTTATAAGGCCTATTGCCCTCCTCGTTTATCTGTGCAAAAGAGCTCTGAATCCTCTCCATAATCCTTGTTTCATCCAGGGTTTCTTCCCCTTCCATTGCAAGTACCACAAATTCATCGCCCCCTAACCTGGCTATCAGGTCACTTTCCCTAAATATCCTTTTAAGGCAATTGGCTGCGTCCCTCAACGCAGCATCCCCCATGCTGTGGCCAAGGGTGTCATTGATCTCCTTTAATCCATCCAGGTCTCCAAATATCAGGAACAGCCCTCTGTTGCCCCTCTTTGCTGTTTTTAGGAGCCCTTCCCCCAATTCTAAGAAGCCCCGCCTGTTATATAGGCCTGTTAGATCATCGGTAATGCTTAAGGCCTTGAGCCTTTTCTCAGCTAGCTTCCTCTCAGTGATGTCATATACAATAGCTTGAATATAGGGCTTTTCTTCAATAAATACCCTGTCCAGGCTTACCTCTGCATCAAATAGGGAACCATCTCCCCTTTTGTGTTGCCACTCAAAGTGGCAGGACACACCCCCCATTGCCATGTCTATGAATACCTTGGCCTTTTCCACTGAACTTTGTCCATCAGGCTGATAGGGTGGGGAAAAATCAGCAGGCCCCTTGCCAATTATCTCATCCCTCCTTGCCCTAAAGGTAACCTCTGTTGCCCTGTTGCACTCAACAAACCTATCCCTATCCAGGAGGAAGACAGGATACTTCATGGCCTCAAAAAGGGTCTTATACCTAAGCTCTTTCTCTTTTAAGAGCCTCTCCTGCACCTTCTTCACTGTTATGTCCCTGGCTATACCCTTAAAGCCCTGGGGTTTGCCTTCAGGGTCTCTAACAAGGGAGATGGAGACCTCCAGATCCTTTTTTGCACCTGAGGCAGTAATTATAGCATGTTCATACCCAGAGATGGGCCTCCCTGTCCTAAAGACCTTGTTGAAGGTCAGAAATGTACTTTCTTGATAACCGGGGTCTATAAACTCCTTGTAACTGGCACTCAAGATATCTTTAACATCCCTTTCCAACATCGACGCCCACGCCTTGTTTACAAATGTAAACCTGCCTTTGAGGTCAGTCTCGTAATAGCCATCCTCAATCTCGTCTAATAATTGAAAATATTTTTTTTCAATTTCGCTCTTTAGCTGAACAAGCTCCTGTTCTGCCTTTTTTCTTGCATCAATTTCTTTCTCCAGCCTGTATATATGGCCAATATCTTGTATTATTAAAAGGTAACCTAAAAAGTCATTATATTCATCTCTCACCTCTTTTGCAGTTATTGCTAGATGAAATGTATTTAAATTAGCCTCTAATACAAACCTAAAAGAATCATCTGGCCTGGGATTTGCAGTTAACCAATCCCTAATTTGAGGTAAGATTACAAATATATTTATTCCTTTTAAATCCCCATAATTATGGTCAAAAAGCAATAAGAAACTTCTATTTGCCCTTTCAATTATAAACTTATCATCTACTAATACTACACTATCATTTATCGAATCCAGAATGTTCTCAGCAGTTGATGATGGATTTATTTTTAAAAACTTATACCTGTGTGTTGCCAGAAAAACTCCAATTACAAAGATTATTAGAAACAATGGTGCAAGAGCCGGGACAGGCATTTTTAGCATATATGGCAAGAACAAATTGAAGGCAGATCCAAAGATCATGGTGGATACAGAGGAGATTAACACAGCCCTGGTCTGGAGCCTTTCCCTCCTGAGTTGTGTAGTCTTGTATTTTCTGTGCACCTTGAATAATAGGGCTAAACTGGTAAGGGAAAAATAGGTGATGTACAAGATGGACCAGAACCTATCCTTGGGCCTTACCTCAAGCCATCCAAGGCTTCCCCTTAAAAAATCTTCAGTGAAAAGGACTCCAAAAAGGGCTTGATACAAGAAAACCAAAGGTGGGATGTAGTAGTAGAGGTATAACCATCTTTTGAGTCTGACCCCTGAAATGATGCTTAAAAAGTGGAAGGTGGGGCCAAGAAATAGGCACCATCCAAAGCTGGATACCTTATACCACCACCATGCAATGTTTTTTTCATGGGCGTTGTACACATGGGCATAGGCAAAGGCCCAGATAAAAAAGGCAAGAAAAAGTAGAAAACTTACTTGATTTATGCGGCTTTTAGGTGACTGTAGAAATACATACAGACCAGTTGTGAGGTATGCAAAGGACAAAATAATGGAAGCTGTAAAGAGTAGGTCCACTTTAGCTCACATAATTTAATTGTTTTTACGATCTCACCTTTATCCCATACCTTAGTATCTTTGCCCTTAGTGTTGGCAATGATATACCCAGTATCTCTGCAGCCTTTTTCTTGCTCCAGTTTACCTGCTTTAATATCTTAGTAATGTGTTCCATTTCCACAAGCTCAAGGGAAGTATCGGGCCTTTTTTGCTCACCCTTAAATGTTTCAGAGGCAAGGATCCTTTCCACATCATCCCTTGCCACTACACCTCCCCTTGCCCTTATCATTGCCTCCATAAGAACATTCTCCAGTTCCCTCACATTACCAGGCCAATGATAGTTTAATAGAAGTCCCAATACACCCTTCTCCAGGCCCCACACAGAGGTCTCCAGCTCCTGGTTTAATCTCTTCATTATGTGGGAGACCAGATCAGGGATGTCCTCGGGCCTCTCCCTCAATGGTGGGATGTAAATAGAGACCACCTTGAGTCTGTAATAGAGGTCTTCCCTAAATTTACCCTCTTTCACCATAATTGAGAGATCCCTGTTGGTGGCAGCAATGACCCTGCACTTCAATGCAATGGGCACCTGGCCACCTACCTTTATAAATTCCCTCCTCTGCAAAAACCCCAACAGTTTTGCCTGGAGCCCAAATGGTAGTTCCCCAACCTCGTCCAAGAACAGGGTCCCTCCCTCAGCCCTCTCCAGTGCCCCTTTCTTAACACTAACAGCACATGTAAAGGCCCCTTTCTCATGGCCAAATAGCTCAGACTCCAGCAAGGTCTCCACAACCCCAGCACAGTCAAAGATCACAAAGGGGCCATCTTTGAAAGGACTATTTTGGTGGATTACCCTTGCCACCAGTTCTTTACCTGTCCCTGTCTCCCCTTGTATCAAGACTGTTGCCCTGTTCTTGCATACCACACCCACTGTCTTTATAACCTCTAACATCTTGGGGCTACTTCCAACAATGAGCTCTTTTCCCTCACGGCCTTGTTTTTTGGGGACAAGCTCTGTGTCCTTATACAAGGCCAGGACAGCCTTTCTAACAGCCTTCTCCAGCTCATTGGCATCTAAAGGTTTTGTGATATAATCAAAGGCACCCAGCTTCATTGCCTCTATGGCAGTCTGCATATCATGAAAGGCAGTAACCACTATGACCTTCATCTCAGGATATAGTTGCTTTATCTGAGGCAGGGCATCAAGACCGCTCCCGTCCGGCAGCCTGATGTCCAGAATCAATATCTCAGGCCTCTCATTCTTTAATATCTCCTTTCCTTCCTCGATACTGGGAGCAGTTAAGACCCTATAGCCCTTTTCACCAAGAAACATGGCTATACTATCGAGGATGGCATATTCATCATCAATAACAAGGAGACTTGCCATCTCACTCGCTCACGGGTAAGTGAACAATAAACATTGCGCCCTTGGGGTACCTGTTCTGGGCCCGTATCTTTCCACCGTGGGCATCCACAATCTTCTTTGCTATGGATAAACCAAGGCCGGTTCCTTTACTCTTTGTGGTGAAAAATGGCTTAAATATATCGTTTAATGCACTGGGGTCTATCCCTGGCCCATTATCTTCAATGGTTATTTCAACCACTTTCTCCTCTGGTTCACCTTTATATGAGGATGAGATCATTATGAATCCATCCTTTCCCACGGCCTCTATTGAATTTGCGATGAGGTTCACAAACACCTGCATCAGCTTTTCAGGGTCTCCTTTAATAAAAGGTAGGTTTCTGTCGGTTTCCAGAATTGCAATGGTATTTCTTTCACTAAGTTTTGGTTCCAGGAGCTCAATACACGTTCCTATCACTGCATTTATATCACATCTTTCAAGTTTAATATCTAAGGGCTTTGAAAACTCCAGAAGTTCACCAAGGATATTCTCCAGTCTTACAAGTTCAGATACAGCTATTTCTACCCTCCTTTTGTCATTTCCTTTCAGTGACTTGTTTTTCTCCAACACCTGGAGGTTTAGTTTTATTGCAGAAAGTGGGTTTCTGAGTTCATGGGAAAGGCTAGTGGCCACCTGAGCCACATAGGCCATCTGTTCTGCCTCCCATATCCTCTTTTGGAGTTCCACCCGCCAGGTGATATCCCTGCAGATCCCTATATTTTCTATCTCTTTACCGTTTCTCCTAATCTTTGCCGTGATCTCCGTGGGAAAGGTATTGCCGTCCTTATTTAATCTCATGTACTCAAAGGTTGTGGGGACCCTCTTTCCAGCCTTTGAATCCTCATATATTTTGATCACCTCATCCCTTGACTCTGGGCTCACAAAAGTCCAGAAGGGCTTGCCCATGACCTCTGCTGGTTGATAACCGTGCATGTGGGAAAAGGCCTGGTTGGCAAATACAATCACACCATTTCTAATCACAAAGTAGCCTTCATTTATTTCTTCTACCAAGGTCATATACCTGAGTTCTGATTCCCGCATTTCTACGGTCTTGAGCCAAAGCTTTCTTTCCAGCTCTTTGTTATAGTCAAGAATTGCCTTTTCATGCATTTGCTGGAAATAATCACTGAACCTGTGAATGGTATAGGCCAGGAGGGAATTCAGCTTCTCTATTGCGTGGCCTATCTGGTCATTATCAACTCTTCTTATAATCAACGGGGCAAGGATTTTTCTGTACAGTTCAAATGCCTTTTGCACATCGGAGAGTTTGAAACCTGCTTCAAGGCGCATCTTTGTTATAAAGGAAATAAAATTGTTCAATTCCCTATAATTGTTATTGACTAGGACTTGGTAATTTGCCTCATAGGCAAGCCTTGTGGTGTATAGGAGCTCCTCTAAAGGCCTTTTATTATATTGAGAACTCACCTCTGTCTTAAGCCTTTTGGCCCATTCCTCAATGATCTCTTTTTTGTATATGTCTAAGATCTGTTGTAGGTCCACCCCATCCCCCTAACAGGCCTCCCTATATCTATGATAAAAACCCACCATTTCAAAGCTTTTTTGAATGGCCTCATTGATTGGATATGAAGGCCTCCCCCTCACAGGATCTACAGAAAGAAGCCTCATCCCATAATCACTTGCCAGGATGATTTCAGCCCTCTTTTCTGGAGGCGGGGATATCCAGGTGGGAGATCTCTCCTTTATGTGCCGGCATGCCAAGAGAATGGGATTTCCCTCTTTGTCTTTCCCATAGGAGAATCCAAAAAGCCTACATATCAGCCCCCTTTTTTCATATATACTGCAACCTCTTCTCTCAAGGGCTTTATCCTTCAAGAACACACAGGGCCCTAAGAGTGGCGCTGAAAATACCCTTTCAATCCAGATCTCTCTATCTCTGCCGGACAAAAGCTCAAAGGCAGCTGGCAAAAACTCCAATGGGCTTGCGTAAACTGGCTTATCCTTGCAACACTCTGTGCAGCCCTCTACGCACCTAATCCCCGAGACGCACTTAAATTCCCTAATCCGTGTCTCCAGGTCCTTGAAGATCTCTTCTACCTTCATGGAGAGATCTAAGGTGCCCATGGCCGATGTTCCTAAGGTGATCTTTTAAAAGACTAACAGAGGAGATTTTAGAAAAATTACCTCCTGTTGTCAAGGGCAGGGGACTATGGCAGTTAGCAGAGGCCAAAAACAGAGGCGCCTCTTTTCGCCGTAGCGAAAAGAGGCACCTCTGCGGAGGGAGAAGCAGACTATACGCAACCAGTGGGTTTGGGTAGTCCAGCCATCTTACAGGCTCCTTTTCCAGGGCCTGATGGAAAGAGCTCATATATCTCCTTCAACTTAAAACCGGTCACCTTTGAAAGTATCCTTACCATTGGAGCAATACCGTTTTTCCTATAGTAATCCTGAAGGACCTTGATGATCTTCCAGTGGTCCTCTGTGAGCTCCTCAATCCCTTCTAGTTTTTTTACATATCTTACCCAATGCTCATTCCAGTTATTGAAGTCATCTATAAAGCCATCTTCGTCCACATTAAAGACGTGACCTTCAAATTCAACTGTTGGCATATTAACCTCCTGAAAATCTTATATTTTTTTAATTCATCTTTTACCACCAGAATGTATTTAGCTTATAGACATAAAATATTTTTGTGTCAACAATTTTTTTTCCCAAGGATTTCATGGGGACCCCTCTGAGAGACCTTGAAGGCCATGGCCAGATCTATAAGCCCCTTTGCCCAAGAATCTTCTCCCAGGCCGTGGACATGCATATAAGTCCCAAACACAGGGCCCTGAATAAGCCCATCCTTTCCTTCACTAAACCCACTACCCCGTTTTACCTCCAAGGCATACCTTATTTCCGCGCCCTGTTCCACAATGGGGACACTGTAGTGAAACTCATGGCCCTTAAAGATTTTTCCCAATGGATAGAAGGGGTTTGGACACAATGCCCTAAATTCCGTGTATCCATGTCCTGCTGGCCTTTTCTGGAACCTAAATGAGATTGGGAATATCCCTAACATGGGATAGGACCCCCCTTCAAAGCTCACCTCCCTTCCAAGGAAGATAAGGCCTCCACATTCTGCATAAACAGGGAGGTTTTTTGAAATAAGGCTAAGGAGGTGGTCACGAAAGGACCTGTTATTGGCAATGAGGTGGGCCTGGGTCTCTGGGAACCCACCTCCAATATAAACCCCATGAACATCTGGCAATCTTTGGGACTTTATTGAGTCTATTTCCACTATTTCAGCACCCAATCTCTTTATCAGTTCCAGGTTCTCTGGATAGTAAAACCAAAAGGCCTTGTCCCTAAGCACCCCTATTCTTACCCCAGGTCCTGGGGCTGTCTTTGTATTGCTTTCATGGTGAAAATGCATTGGGGACAGACCAGGTGCGGCTTTGCCTATATCCATGATAAGGCCCAGGTCCACATAGCTTTTTGCCATCTCCCTTGCCCATTCTATGGCCTCCACTGCCTTGTCGTTTTCCACATTGGGCACAAGGCCCATGTGCCTTTCAGGGAAGGGGTTGTTTGAGAGTCTGGGTATTGCCCCTATCACTGGTATGTGGCAGGTGTCCCTTATGGCAGATCTAATTAGGGCCTCCTGTCTTAGATTCGCCACCTTGTTGAGTATTATACCTTTGATATCCAGTCCTTCTTCAAAGACCTGACAACCCTTGATCATTGCTGCCACAGTCCTAGTTGTCATGGTCACATCCACCAAAAGTACACAAGGTGCCTTGAGGGTCTTGGCCAGTTCCGCTGTGCTAAACCTTCCCACCTCGTCCAGGCCATCAAAGAGCCCCCTGTTGCCCTCTATCAGTACCAGGTCATAGTCAATGGAGCTCATGATAAAATTGGCCACCATCTTATCCCTTTCCACCAGGTACATGTCCAAGTTTCTGCAAGGGTTGCCAGAGGCCAAGGTTAGCCAGCCTGGGTCAATATAGTCTGGCCCTTTTTTGAAGCCAATAACCTTCATGCCTGCTTCCCTTAGGGCACTTAGTATGCCCAGGGATACAACGGTCTTGCCCGAGCCTCCCCTCAAACCACAGATTACTATCCTAGGAATATTTGTCATTGGGCTCTCCTTTTTTAGGCCTCCAAAGGCACCCTATTGAACGCCAAAATACTGAAATTGAAAAGGCTTTTTTATTGACAAGGCAACTAGCAAAAGGATATAGGAAACATTTTAAGTGGGTCCACATGCCTTTGGGACTGTGCTTTCATAAAAGATATAAAAACCTTAAGGAGAGGGGGTGAATTTCCTAAACTTTTTATGGGTTGTTTTCCAAAAACTTACCTAAAGAAGATATCAAGAGGAGGCTACAGGAATGGAATTTAAGTCAAAAAGAGAGGAACCGGAATTAAGGTACCAGGAGGTCAGGATTTTCTCTGATGCAGAGCTCCACAACTATACTGAAGAGGAGCTGAAGAACTTCAAGCCCAAGCATCCTACTCCCATGCTGGACCAGTTAGAGTCTGGCCCATGGCCAAGCTTTGTTGCTGATGCAAAAAGAGGGGCCCTCCATAGGAGAAAGTTGGGGCAAGAGAGGCTCATGATTGAGAGGGATGTGATAGAAGATCTGCTTGGGCAGTTGGAACTATCCTTTGTCCATGGGGAGACCCACTGGAAACACGGTGGTATAGTGGGGGTATTTGGGTATGGGGGTGGTGTGATTGGCCGTTACTCAGACCTCCAGGAGGAGTTTCCTTCCATTGCCCATTTCCACACCATCCGTGTGAATCAACCTGCAAGCAAGTTTTATAACACAGATTATCTAAGGACCCTATGTGACCTGTGGGATTACAGGGGAAGCTCTATGATGAACTTCCATGGTTCCACAGGGGATATCATACTATTGGGGACCTTCACTGAGCAGCTTGAGCCCATTTTCTTTGAACTCACCCATGTAATGGGCCAAGACCTGGGCGGGTCAGGGTCCAACCTGAGGACCCCTGAATGCTGCATAGGAAAGGCAAGGTGTGAATGGTCTTGCATAGACACCCAGGACCTCTGTTATGAACTAACCACCTTCTACCAGGACGAGTTACACAGGCCTGCCTTCCCATACAAATTCAAATTCAAGTTTGATGGCTGCCCCAATTGTTGCGTGGCCTCCATTGCAAGGGCAGACCTCTCCTTTGTTGGGACATGGAGGGATGACATTCGAATAGACCAGGAGGCAGTAAAGGCTTACATAGGGGGAGAGATTGTACCCAACGGAGGTGCCTTTGCTGGAAGGGATTGGGGCAAATTTGATATCCAGAAAGAGGTAATAGATCTCTGTCCAACCAAATGCATGTGGATGGAGGATGGCAAATTAAAGATTGACAACAAAGAGTGTGTACGGTGCATGCATTGTATTAATGTAATGCCCAGGGCATTGAGGCCTGGCACAGATACTGGCGTTAGCATGCTCTTTGGTGGTAAGGCACCCATTTTGGAAGGTGCCCAGCTCAGTGTCCTGTTGATCCCGTTCATGAAGGTAGAGCCACCCTATGATAACATTAAAGAGATCATAGAGAAGACATGGGGATGGTGGATGGAAGAGGGCAAGAACAGGGAAAGGCTTGGAGAGCTCATACAGAGATATGGCATACCCAAGTTCCTGGAGGTCCTAGGTATACCTCCCATGCCACAGATGGTGAAAGAGCCCAGGAGCAACCCATACATCTTCTGGAAGGAAGAGGATGTACCTGGTGGTTGGACAAGAGACATCAAAGATTACAGAGCAAGACATAAGAGATAGGAGGATTCACCGATGAAATTATCCACTGAGAGATTAGGCAGGTACAACCCTGATAAGCCTATGGAGAACAGGCTCACTGACCTTGGGCCAAGGCACTTTTGGCAATATTTTCCTCCTATTATCCAGAGGAACTACGGCAAATGGTTATATCACGAGATTATTGAACCGGGTATCCTGGTACACGTCTCTGAGACAGGGGAAAAGGTCTATACAGTGCGCTGTGGTGGTGCCAGGTTTATGACCACTGAACATGTGAGGGAGATCTGTGACATAGCTGAAAAACATTGTGGTGGCTATGTGAGGTTCACCACCAGGAACAACATAGAATTCATGGTGGATAGCTGGGAAAAGGTAGAGGCCTTGAAAAAGGACCTGATGAGCAGGAGGCATGTCTCAGGGAGTTATAAGTTTCCCATAGGTGGAACTGGTGCCGGTGTCACCAACATAGTCCACACCCAAGGCTATATCCACTGCCACACCCCTGCCACGGATGCATCCTCCATGGTGAAGGCCTTGATGGATGAGTTGTTTGAGTACTTCCAGTCCATGAAGCTTCCAGCCCAGGTCAGGGTCTCCATGGCATGCTGCCTCAATATGTGCGGCGCAGTGCATTGCTCTGACATTGCATTGTTGGGATACCATAGGAAGCCCCCCATCATTGACCACGAGGTCTTGGAGTCTGTGTGCGAGATACCATTGGTAATAGCTGCCTGCCCCACAGCGGCCATTTCCCCTTCCAAGACAGAGGAAGGTAAGAAGACTGTGAAGATAAAGGAAGAACGCTGTATGTTCTGTGGCAACTGCTATACCATGTGCATGGCACTCCCCCTTGCTGACAAAGAAGGGGATGGCGTTACAGTACTTGCAGGGGGCAAGGTCTCCAACAGGATATCACCGCCCAAATTCAGCAAGGTGGTGGTCCCGTTCCTGCCCAATAACTTCCCCAGGTTCCCAGAGGTGTGTGAGACAGTTAAAAAGATACTTGAGGTATATGCCTCTGATGCAAAGAAATATGAAAGGCTGGGGGACTGGGCAGAAAGGATAGGCTGGGAGAAGTTCTTTGAAAAGACCGGCCTGCCTTTTACAGAACACCTTATTGACGATTACAGATTGCAATATGATACTTACAGGACATCTACTCTGTTCAAGTACACAGAAGCAGCATGGGAGGTCTCCCGTGCAGCGGGAGGAATTGATTAAATAAAAAGGCCCATTGGCCGAAAGGAGTAATTGATGGAAGAGATAAAAAAGGCAATTTTAGAGTTTGCTGCCAGTAGCAAAAAGACGAAGTTTTATTTTAAGGACTTGGAAAAGGCAGTTCAGGAAAAGATCCCTGATGCCAAGACCAGGGACATTAAAAAGGCTGCCTCTGACCTGGTAAGCCAAGGGGAGCTTATCTATTTTTCCACTGGTAGCACCACCATGTATGGTCTAAAGGGTAGAGGGCAGACCGAAGACCATTAGAATATCAATTTACCAGAGAGAAGAGGGTCGAAGATGGTAACTCGGCCCTCTTTCCTTTGACTTGGCAAGAGATGACACCAACAAAGGGCCTTATCTTCTTCCTTTTGGGGATCCTGGCTATCTCTTATACCAGTTTCGGTTATGCCCAAAGTAATGGTATCATGGAAAGGTTGATTGGCCTATATAGGGAAAATTTAGGCCATCTAGACCTGAGTCAGTGCCCCAGCTACCCTTCCTGCTCTCATTATGCCCAGATGGCCTTTAAAAAACATGGCCTTATAATGGGTTGGATTATGACCGTGGATAGGCTCTTCCATGAGGGAAGAGAGGAAGAGGAGGTCTCTGGCTCTATTTTTGTGGAGGGACACCTAAAGATCTTTGACCCTGTGGAGAATAATGACTTTTGGTGGCACGAACAGGAAAACTGATTGTACTCACTCTCTATATAGGAATGGTACTTGCCGTTCCAGGCCTTGCCTCAGAACCGGGAGTTGAACTAGGACTGGCAAGGGAATTCTTAAAGGACAGGGATTACGAAGCTGCAATATTTCAACTAAAAAGGGTTATAAAGCTTTACCCTGATACCCATTATTCCCTTGAGGCAGAATATCTCCTGGGCATATCCGAGGCCCTGAGGGGGAGATTTGATGAGGCCTTAAGACATCTTGAACATGTGGCAAGTATACCTTCGCACCCCTTTCAGGAGCAGGCCTTGATTGCCATTGGCCTGGTACTGGAAGGTCAAAAAAAACTAAAAAGTGCCCACTTACACTATGAAATATTATTAAAGGAGCTGATCAGGGAAGAAGATAAAAAGTCCCTGATCCATTATAGGCTCGGTTGGGTCCATCTTAAAAAAGGGGAGTTTCTCAGGGCAAAGGACTATTTTTACTTGGTAAAGACTCCCCCTCTGTTGCAGGAATCCTCCCAAGAGATAACCAGGCATATTGAAACCTTGGGTCCCCTCCCATATAAATCCCCTGCTGTTGCGGGGGCGTTGGCAGCAGTACTCCCTGGCGCAGGCCATGTCTATGTGGGAAGGGTAAGGGATGCCCTGGCTGCCTTTTTGGTAAATGCAGTATTTGTTGCAGCCACCTGGGAGGCATTTCGCAATGATTTGGAGATCTTGGGATCTTTTTTGGGTGTAATGGAGCTTGGTTGGTATGCTGGCAATATTTATAGTGCAGTAAATTCAGCCCACAAGTACAACAGAAAACTCCGTCAAGATCTTTTAGATAACTTTCAAGACAGGCTCAGCTTAGATGTGTTTCTGGGAAAAGGGGGAGAATTGGGAATCGGCCTCGGCATTAGGTTTTGACCCATTCAGTGGAGGTGCAAGGAACTGCGTTTTTCCCACAAATGATATTAGGCCTTGGCAAGTAGCCCATATTTGTATTCTCTTTAAAAGCCATTGTTATCTCATCATCAGGGACTGTATGGATCAAGTAGCCTTGATATTCTGGGTCAGGTACTTATAATTACCAATCTCAAAGATTTTAGGGGGTATTTTTAGGAAATGAAGGAGACTTCAATACCAAAGGCATATGAGCCAAAGGATGTGGAAGATAAGTGGTATAAATACTGGGAAGAGCAAGGGCTTTTTAGACCTGATCTAAGATCTCAGAAACCTCCCTTTAGCATTGTAATCCCTCCACCCAATGTAACAGGGACCTTGCACATGGGACATGCACTAAATAATACCTTGCAGGATATCCTTTGCAGGTACAAAAGGATGCTGGGTTTCAATGTGCTGTGGCAGCCTGGCACTGACCATGCAGGGATTGCCACTCAAAATGTGGTGGAAAAGGACCTGGCTACCAAGGGTTTAACCAGGGAGATGGTGGGAAGGGAGAGGTTTATAGAGCTGGTATGGGAATGGAAGGACAAGTTTGGCAACATCATAATCAATCAGTTAAAAAAGCTAGGATGCTCCTGTGATTGGTCCAGGGAGAGGTTTACAATGGACGAGGGCCTCTCAGAGGCGGTGAAGGAGGTCTTTGTGAGGCTTTATGAACAAGGGCTTATATACAGGGGTGACTATATTATAAACTGGTGCCCCAGGTGCCAGACTGCCTTAGCCGACCTGGAGGTGGAGCATGACGAGCTGAAAAGCCATCTCTATTACATTAGATACCCCCTCGTTGACGGAGGAGGTTTCCTGGTTGTGGCTACCACAAGGCCTGAGACCCTGTTAGGAGATACTGCTGTTGCTGTGAACCCCGAGGATCCCAGGTTTAAGGACCTGGTGGGTAAGATGGTATATCTGCCTATCCTTAACAAACCAATCCCTGTTATAGCTGATAGCTATGTGGACCCTGAGTTCGGGACTGGTGCCCTGAAGATCACCCCGGCCCACGACCCCAATGACTTTGTTATTGGCCAGAGGCACGGCCTGGAAGCAGTGAAGGTAATTGATGACAAGGGTTATATGAACGATTTGGCAGGCCCTTATGCAGGCATGGACAGATTTCAGTGTAGGAAGAAGATCTTGGAAGACCTTAAGGAAGCAGGGCTTCTGGAAAAGGTAGAGGACTATTCCCATGCAGTGGGTCATTGTTACAGGTGCAAGACAATGATTGAGCCCATCCTATCTAAACAGTGGTTTGTGAGGGTACTGCCCCTGGCAGAAAGGGCCATCTTAGCAGTGAGAGAGGGGCATACCAAGATATACCCACCTCAGTGGGAAAAGGTCTATTTTGAGTGGATGACCAACATAAAGGACTGGTGCATATCCAGGCAGATCTGGTGGGGGCATAGGATACCGGCTTATCACTGCAATTCCTGCAAAGGTATAGTTGTGGATAAGACCATGCCTTCAAGGTGCCCAACCTGTGGATCCCATGATATCTACCAGGACCCAGATGTGTTGGACACCTGGTTTAGCTCAGCCCTGTGGCCCTTTACCACCTTGGGATGGCCTAAAGACACAGAAGAGCTCAGGCTCTTTTACCCAACCAGTGTCCTTGTCACAGGATTTGACATCTTGTTCTTCTGGGTGGCCAGGATGATGATGATGGGCCTCCATTTTATAGGTGATGTGCCTTTTAGGGATGTGTACATCCATGCCTTGGTGAGGGATGCAGAGGGCAAGAAGATGAGCAAGTCCAAGGGCAATGTCATAGACCCTCTGGAGATCATACCCAAATATGGCACAGATGCCTTTAGGTTTACCCTTGCTGCCCTGGCAGCCCAGGGGAGGGACATAAAGCTCTCAGAGGCAAGGATAGAAGGCTATAGGCACTTTGTGAACAAGGTATGGAATGCCGGCAGGCTCATACTGGTAAATCTACAGGGAGATGAAGAGCCCCAGGAAACCATAAGGCCCTTGAATATCTTTGATAGGTGGATCCAGATCAGGATCTCTGAGGTGGCAAGGGAGCTGAGAACTGCCTTGGATGAATATAGGTTCAATGACGCAGCCCATATATGCTATCACTTCATATGGCATGAATTCTGTGATTGGTACCTGGAGTTTTCAAAGCAAGGCCTCTACAATAAGGACAGTGGCATTGCCAAAGGCACCAGGGAGAATCTGGTGGCTGGATTTAGAGATGTGCTCAAATTCCTCCATCCATTCATGCCCTTTGTGACAGAGGAGTTGTGGCAGAGGCTTCCTGGATCAAAGGGTAGCATTATGGTTGCCCCATTCCCTGGGGCTGCAGAGGGTTTAGACCTGGATGTGAAGAAGGATGTGGAGTTTTTAATAGACCTTATCTCCAATATCAGGACAATTCGAGGGGAAATGAATGTGCCTCCCAATCGCCTGGTGATTGTCCATATGGAGATACCCCAGGGGGATAGGAGGAAACTGGTGGAGGAACACCTAGATGAGATAAGGTCCCTTGCAAAGGTGGAGAGTGTATTAGTGGGGGAAAGGATTTCAAAGCCAAGGGGTTCTGCCACAGCAGTGATGGGAGAGAATCAGATCCATGTGATCCTAAGGGACGTGATAGATCTGGAAGCAGAAAAGGCAAGGCTTCTTAAGGTGCGGAAGAACCTGGAAAAAGACCTGGAGTTAGGCCTCAAGAAGCTATCCAACCAGGAGTTTTTAAGCAAGGCCCCTGAAGAGGTTATAGAGGAGGTCAGGGAAAAGGTGGAGACCCAAAGGCTGGAGATGGAGAGACTTGAGCACAACCTTAAGACCCTGGAAGAGATCATTGCCCAGTGAATGAGCTTCAGTATGCCATTGAAGTAGAGGACCTATGGTTTTCCTATACCCATAGGCCTGTCCTGGAGGGGGTTACCTTCAAGGTGAGTTATGGGGACTTCATAGCCATCTTAGGTCCCAATGGAGGTGGGAAGACTACCCTGTTAAAACTGCTTTTGGGTCTCCTTAAGCCCCAGAAGGGCAGGGTACTGGTCTTGGGGAAAGAACCTGCGGAGGCGAGGAAAGAAGTGGGCTACCTGCCCCAAAATACTGACTTCAATCTGGCCTTCCCCATAACTGTTGCGGAATTGGTTTCCATGGGAAGGCTGGGTTATAAAAAGAGAGGGAAACCCTTTACAAGCACTGATATGGAGGCAGTACAGGCAGCCTTGGAACTGGTGGGACTTTGGGAGGAGAGATATACCCCCATAGGAAGGCTCTCAGGGGGACAGAGGCAGAGGGCCTTCATTGCCAGGGCAATTGCCACAACACCCAAGCTTTTATTCCTGGATGAGCCCACTGCCAATGTTGATCCAGAGTTCCAGGTGGACCTGTACCAGATCCTAAAGGAGTTAAACAAGGAAATCACAATAGTTGTTATTACCCATGATATAGGCGTTATATCCAGCCATGTGAGGTCTGTGGCCTGTGTAAACCGTACCCTTGTCTTCCATGAGGAAGGAAAGATAACCCAAGAGATGCTGGACATGGCCTATCCCTGTCCTGTGGAGCTTGTTGCCCACGGCATACCCCACAGGGTATTTCACAAACACTGAGTTGGAGATGTGGGAAGGACTGCACCTGGACTTTATCAAACATGCCATATTGGCCTCTGTCTTTATAAGCATTTTGGGGGGCATAATAGGCACTTATGTAGTTGTAAATAGGATAGCCTTCATAACAGGGGGCATTGCCCACGCTGCTTATGGTGGGGTGGGTATATCTGTGTTCTTGGGCCTTCCTGTGTTTGTGGGGACCCTGGCCTTTTCTTGGGCTGTTGGGCTTTTGATATCCCAGATCAGTTTCAGGGAAAGGGAGAGGTCAGATACCATAATTGGTGTAATCTGGGCCATGGGAATGGCCTTGGGCATAATCTTCCTGGATCTGACCCCGGGGTATAAAGGAGACATACTCAATTATCTCTTTGGCAACATCCTCATGCTAGGAAAGGAGGACCTGTATGTCCTGGCAGTGGTGGTGGCTGGGGTGTTGGCTGTGGTGACAATCTTTTATAAAGAGTTTATGGCCGTATCCTTTGACCAGGAGTTTTCCATTGTGGTGGGCATACCTGCCAAAGGCCTATATACCCTCCTTATCTCTTTGATAGCCCTAAGCGTGGTGACAATAATCAAGATCGTGGGGCTCTTGCTGGTGGTGGCCATCCTGACAATACCTCCCTATATAGCATCGAGATATGTGAACACCATGGGAAGAACCATGTTCCTCTCCTCCCTTCTCACATTATTTTTCTGTGTCTTGGGTATTCAATTGAGTTACAGATTTAATCTACCCACAGGAGCAACCATCATCTTGGTTTCTTGCCTCGGGGTCTTAATCTCCAGGGTTAAATAAGATACTAGCCTTTTCTGCGGCTCAAGACCCTCAAGGTAACAGGGTCCAATTCCACACCATAATCCCTTTTTGCTCCTTCAATGGTCACATACCCTTCCTTCACATCCTCTATGACCAGGTCTAGATCCCTCTCCAGTGGATTTCCATATCCACCCCCTCCTGCGGCCTCCATTACCACCACATCCCCTGGCCTCAACCTTGTGAGTCCATAGGGATTACCAGGCTGGCCATTTATCAGGAACCTTGCCTTGGCCCCTGGTTTACCACCAAAAAGCCCTTCAGGGGGATACCTGAACCTCCCCGACTGGATCCCCAGGCTAACCGGAGGGATCGGGGCGTATTCGTCATCAGGCACCTTAAACACGATCCTCTTGCCTAAGCCCCCTTTGAACCTCCCCGGCCCTCCTGAATCAGGTATCAGCTCTCTACACTCCACTAATAGCGGGGTCTCGTTCTCTATTATCTCCACGGGGGTATTGGCCCCATTTGCTGGGAAGATGTATACATATTCCCCATCCCTTTTACCACTGGCACCCATTCCACCGCCCCTGATTACCACTAGATGAAAGGACCTGCCATCGTTCCTCCTACCATAGAATACATTCATAGTAGCAGGTGTGCCTCCACTGGCAGCGATCACCCTGTCAGGGACAGCCTCAGCCAAGGCCCTATAGATGATCTCTGTCATGAAATGGCCTATCTGCATCCTTGCTGCCACAGCAGCTGGGAACTTGCAATTGACAACACTTCCCTCAGGGGCAATAAGGGTTATAGGCGCGGCAGAGCCGTCATTATTGGGTATATCAGGGTCAAAGATGCTTTTAATGGCCATAAACACATAGGCAAAGGTAAAATTATAGACCACATTTCCACCCCAATCCACTTGGGGGGAAGACCCAGCCAGATCCACAATGATGTCACTGCCCTTTATCTCAACCTTTGCCTTTATAACTATGTCATCCTTTCCCTCCATCTGCTCTATTACCCCCTGTGATTGGTATATGCCATCAGGGGCCCTTTTGATCGCCTCCCTCATTGACCTCTCTGTCCTTGAGATAATCTCCTCTGCCAGGTCATCCAGTGTGTCCAGCTCATAATCCCTTAACATCTTTACTATCTCTTCAGCACATACATGGTTTGCAGCAATCTGACTCCTGATGTCCCCTATCACCATTTCAGGGGTCCTCACGTTCCACTTGATCATCTCCAATACCCCATGGTTTAGCTGACCACCATCGTATAGCTTTACCAGGGGTATAAAGAGCCCCTCTTCAAACACATCATGGTTGTCAGAAGAGACCCTGCCTCCTATGTCTGAGTGGTGGAACACACAGGCAGTAAAGGCCACCAGCCTATCTTTGAAGAATATTGGACTGATTACACACACATCATTTAGGTGCCCTGCCAATGCCCATGGATCATTGGTTATGAACACATCCCCTGGCTTATAGGAGTCAAGGGGAATGGACCTGACCAATTTTTTTACACCCAGTGCCATTGCCCCAGACTGCCCTGGGGTGGCAAAGGTGCCTTGGGCAAGCTCTCTCCCAAACCTATCAGTGAACATGCAGGTATAATCATGGGCATCCCTTAAGAGGCTGCTAAAGGCAGTGCGGCTTACGGAACTGTCTGCCTCATCCACAATGGAAATAAGCCTCCTCCACAATATCTCCAAGGTGATCGGATCAAATCTTGCTCCCATATTATGCCTCCTCAAGGATATCAACCCAGATGAACCCCATTTCATCCACCCTTACCTCACAGTCCTCCCCAACAACCACCGTGGACTCCCTTTCTTCAATAATGGCCGGGCCCCTAAATTGAGCACCGGGAAAGAGCCTGTATCTGTCGTAGACCTTAAATTCTATAAATTCCTGGGCGATGGGAGAAAAGGCAAGCCTCTTTCCCTTTAGCGCCTCCTCTAACCTCTCATTGGACCTGTTTAGCTTGGGCAACTGCAATAGCCTCTGAGGCAAACAGGCCCTCACCTTGAAGTTTACGAACTCCACAGGGGACTCTGGATATGTCCTTCCATATAGTCTTTTGTAGATAGTATCAAACCTCTCCCTCAGGGCATCCTTGGTAAGCTCTGCCATATCCTTCTCAGGTATGGGTACATTGGTCTCCGAGCCTTGCCCAATGAATCTCATATCCACTGCCCTCTCAATCACTATCTCTTCCTGGCCCGTGATCTCAAAGGTCTTCTTGGCATCCTCTTCCAGTTCCCTAAAAAGCCTCTCTATTTGCAGAAAATCCGCCTCCTCCAGGGAGACCTTGTTACTCCTTATGGCGTCAAAGGCCCTTGGGGCTGTGAAAAAGCCCATGGCCGAGCCAACCCCTGCATTGGGAGGCACAATAAACCTCTTTGCCCCCAGTTTCTTGGTCATGCCATAGGCATGCACAGGCCCTGCACCTCCAAAGGCCACCACGGTGACCAGATGGGGATTACCACCCTTTTCTGCTATATGTGTCTTGGCAGCAGCAGCCATTGTCTCGTTTATGAGGTCGTGGATACCCCATACCCCTTGAATAAAGGATACCCCCAAAGGCCTTGCCACTTTCCTCTCCACCCCGTCTTTGGCAGCATCCTTATTTAATTTCATCTCCCCCCCAAGGAAGTAATTCTCATCCAGGTATCCCAGCAACAGGTCTGCATCGGTGACAGTGGGCTCTGTGCCTCCCAGGTTGTAGCAGATAGGCCCTGGATCTGAACTGGCGCTTTCAGGGCCCACCTGCAATGTGCCAAGCTTGCTCACCTTTGCAATGCTCCCACCCCCTGCGCCGATCTCCATGAGGTCCACAACAGGTACCTGGATGGTGAGGCCGCTGCCCTTCATGAACCTCTGTACCCTGCCCACCTCAAAGGTGGGCACCACACCGGCCACCCCATCTTGAATAAGACAGGATTTGGCCGTGGTCCCGCCCATGTCAAAGCAGAATATGTCTTTGATATTAAAAAGCCTCCCAAAGTACTGGCCAGATATCACAGCAGCTGTTGGTCCTGACTCAATTATCCTAACTGGGAACTTGGCCGCAGTCTCCACTGATGTGATACCACCACTGGATAACATTATGAAAAGCCTGCCTTTAAAACCCAATGAACCAAGGCGATCCTTAAGCTTTCCCAAGTACTTTTCTGTCAAGGGCTTCACATAGGCATTGGTGACAGTGGTGCTTGTCCTTTCATATTCCCTGATCTGGGGCAGGACCTCATAGGAAATGGATACACTTACACTAGGGGCCTCTTCCTCCACAATCCTTTTGATCATGAACTCATGCACAGGATTCATGAAGGAGTTTATGAGACATACTGCAATGGAATCCACCCCCATATCTAGGAGTCTTCTCACTACCTCCCGTGCATGGGTTTCATCAAGGGGCCTTAACACTGTTCCATCAGCCCTGACCCTCTCATCCACTTCCAGTCTAAGGCTCCTTGGTACAAGAGGCCTTGGAAACTCTGCAAAGACATCGTAAGGGGAATATCGAATACCCCTCTTAAGCTCAAGGACATCTCTAAACCCCTTGGTGGTTATTAGCCCAGTCTTTGCACCCTTCCTCTCAATTATGGCATTTATGACCAGGGTTGTTCCGTGGATTATCTCTGTTAAATCTGCAATATATCCAGGGACCAGCCTTTCCAGCTCCCTAACTCCATGCTCCACTGCATCGGAGGGGTCTTTGGGGGTGGTAAGGCACTTATATACAGTGATCTCTCCAGTGACATCATTGAGGAGTACAAAATCTGTGAAGGTGCCTCCTATGTCACACCCCAGCCTGTAGCTTGCCTTTCCCATGAGGTTCCTCCTTAAGGGAACAGATGAGATTGCTCAACCCTTTCAAGGCGCAATGCCATTGCCTTGATTTCCCATTTAGTATAAAAACTACCTAAACTTGACAAGGCCTTTGTACACAGTATACAGGTCTTGTTCATAAAAATACATTATTAAGGAGAGAGTCATGACACATCACCAAAAATTATATCCCTTCCCCATGAACCCTTTGGTGCTGAGACCAAAGAGGGGATTGCCCAAGGAGATGGCTGTCATAGGGGCTGGGACCATTGGCCCGGACATAGGCTATTATCTCAAGTCAGCCATACCATCTGCCAAGCTTTACTTGGTGGATGTAATAGAGTCTCAACTTAAGGCAGCAGAAGAGAGGATAAACGGGTATACTAGGAAGGCCGTGGAGAAGAAGAGGCTAAAGGAAGAGAAGGCAAGGGAAATCCTCTCCAATATCGTCTACACATTAGATTATAAGGAGCTTAAGGACTGTGACTTAATTATTGAGGCAGCCACAGAGAGCATCCCGTTAAAGCAGAGGATATTTTCACAGTTAGAAGAGATAGTGTCACCCAGTGCCATTATCACCTCTAATACCAGCTCTATCCCAGCAGACAGGATATTTAATCTCATGAAAAGGCCTGAGAGGGCAACCATAACCCACTTTTTCGCCCCTGCCTGGAGGAGCCTCCCTGTGGAGCTCATCAAATGGGAAAAGGTAAGCCATGAGGTCCTGGAATACCTCTTCTGGTTCTTTGCAGAGACTGGGAAGGTCCCAATAGTCACCGACAATGTGATCTGCTTTATGTTGGATAGGGTTTTTGATAACTGGTGTAATGAGGCTGCATATCTCTTGAACTATGCCACTGCCAGTGAAATAGATAAAGTAGCCGAGGAGTTTGTAGAGGCAGGGCCTTTTTATGTCTTAAATATGGCCAATGGCAACCCCATCATAGTGGAGACAAACACCCTGCAAATGGAGGAGGGAGAATGCTACAGGCCAGCACTCATCTTCAAATCTGTTAAAGAGTGGGTCACCCACAAGCCAGGCTCCGATGTACATTTGGAACCTTCCACAAGGAGCCTTATCAGGGATAGGCTGCTGGGCATTGTTTTTAGCCAGTGCTTTGACATAGTGGATAGAGACATAGGTACCAAAGAGGATTTAAATTTTGGCTGTCAGATTGCCCTTGGGTTCAAAAAGGGTCCCCTTGATATCATGACAGAGCTTGGGACTTCGGAGGTCCAGAGGATTATGGAAAGGTTCCAACTGGACAGACCAGGATTTCCCAAGCCAAAAGCAGGCCTTCAAGAATACACCAGTTTTAACAGGCTCATATTGGTGGACAGATTCGATGACGTTATACTCATTACCATTCGAAGACCCCAGGCAATGAATGCCTTGAACCCCACAATTACCGAGGAGATCCTCCAAGTGTTCAAGACATATCACGATGATCCCACTGTTACCGGGTTTGTATTAGTGGGATATGGAAAGCAGGCCTTTTCAGCAGGGGCTGATATAGGCACATTTCCGGAGGTCCTGGGGAACAGGGAGGCAGCCATGAACCACAGCAGGACCTTTGCAAGGGTGCAGCTGTACATGGACCAGATGAAAAAGCCCATTGTGGCAGCCCTAAATGGATACGCCATGGGAGGTGGCCTTGAGGTGGCCATTCGATGCCATGATATGCTAGCCACACCCAATGCCTTGTTGCAGTTCCCAGAGGTAACATTGGGCATACTCCCAGGAATTGGTGGGTGTGTGGTGCCATACAGGAAGTGGCCAAAGGCAGCGGCCCTATTCCACGAGATGATATGCCTTGCAAGGCCCATGAAGGCCCAGGAGGCCCTGGAACTTGGGGTGATAAGTAAGATCTGCCCAGATTATAGCACCCTGGTGGAAGAGGCCATTTCAAGGGTTAGGGAGCTGAAAGGGAATCTTCCCAAGCCTGCCCTTGGACCCATTGAGATCCCGGAGTTTTCCATACCCCAGGAGCCAAAGGCAGGGAATTTGGTGCTGAGCAGAGAGGCAGTGCAGGTGATCTGGGAGACCATCGTGGCAGCTGCCAAGGAAAGGGAACTGAACGATGCCCTGGAAAGGGGCTATGAAGGGTTTGGAAGGCTTGCTTGTATGGATGCGGCAAAGGAAGGTATTACAGCCTTTTTAGAAAAAAGGAAACCAGTGTATAAAAAATAATGAAACAGGGAGAGGTCTCTAAAGTGACCCCCTCCCCTTTTCAAAGGTCAAAAAAAGATTAATATAAAACCATGTATTAGTCAGAAGGAAGGAGAAGGATATGCCCATATATGAGTTTGTGTGTGACAATTGTAAAAATACCTTTGAGCGCCTTGTCCTATCAGGGGATGAGGCAAAGGATATATTATGCCCAAAATGCCATGGCAAGGTCCATAGGCTCATGTCCTGTTTTGCAAACATTAGGGCAGATGCCACACCCCTTAGGACAGCTTCCTCCCCTTGTAGTTCTAACACAGGGTTTTCTTGAGCTAGGTAGTTTGTGGCAGTTGCCGCAGGGGGTATGGGCATGGAGACCTTGATTCTAATAGGGGTAGTGGTAGGCTGGGTAATACTCCAAAGATACGTGTTCCCGAAGTTAGGAATCCCCACCTGAGGAAGCTCTTTATCCCCAGGTGGTGGGAAGTGTAAAGATAAAGACCTCTCTTAGGCAGTTAACTGACCCACAGATTTGAGATCTTCCACAAAATTGTCCAGGATTATTAGATGATCTTTGATGGTAATCCTCTTTTTGAGTTCCTTTTTACATTCCTCCACAGCCTTCTCCAATGCCTCAGCCTTTAACATCTCCCTTGCCCTGTGAACTGCAGCTTGGGCCTCTGCCTCGGCCTTGGCAATAATCAATTGCGCCTGCCTCTGCCCATCTGCTATTATTTGATCCTTTTCCTTTCTTCCCATCTCCATGATTCGCTGTTTTATACCTTGAATATTTTCTTCCAGCATCTCCAGCCTTTGGGTCTCTTCACGAAGCCTGGATTCCTGTTCCTTTAATTGGGACTCTGCTTTAGCAAGCTGTTCAGCAATGGCACTTTTCTGCTGGGATATGAACCCCTTTATAGGACCCCTTGCATACTTGTAGAGTAATCCCGCTAGGATCCCAAAGTTTATCCACTTCATCACCGTATCATAGATGGGCCGCCAGGATGAGGCCTGGGCCTCTGCACCCAATGCCATGCCTAAAGGTAGCAAGGAGACTAAAAGGACAAAAAAGCTTAGACTAAATAATCTGCTTTTTGGCAACTGGCCCTCCTTTTAGGACTTTAAGTATCAGGTCCTCCATAATTTCTTTAACCTGGGCATCCAGTTTCTGCCTTTCTCTTTTTATGGAGGCCTCCAGTTCCTTTAACACCTGTTCCTTCCTTTTGCTCACCTCTTCTCTTGTCTTCTCTACCAGTTCTTGTGCCTCTGTTTGGGCCTTCAACAATATCTCTGCCTTTTTGCGATTTGCCTCATTTATAGCCATCATCTCCTGTTCCCTCTGCTGTTCCATCAGGAGGTCAATCCTCCTCTGGATAGAGGCCACCTCTTCCTTTATCTTTTCAAGATGGGCATCCCTTGCTGCGATATTCTTCATAATAGGTCTCAGGAATACCCGATTAAAGATAAAGACCAAGATAATAAACTGGAGGAGTTGTACAAAAAAGGTGGCATTTAGACTTACCATCTCTCACCCATAAAGCCTAGACCACAAATATCAGGAGGAGGGCTATAACCAGGGAGTATATACCTGTGGACTCTGAGACAGCCTGGCCCACCAGCATTGTCCTGGTGATCAGGCCTGCCTCATCAGGCCTCCTTCCAATGGCCTCACAGGCCTTGCCAGCGGCAAAACCCTCACCGACCCCTGGCCCAATAGCCCCGAGGCCCATGGCAATACCAGCACCTAGAAATGCCATTCCCTTAATAAAATCAGCCCCTGAAATCTCCATAGTAACCTCCTAAAGTACAATTAATAGTAATGCTATTATCAGGGAGTAGATCCCTGTTGATTCAGACACAGCCATCCCCACCAGCATAGTCCTGGTCAAACCAATGGCCACATCAGGATATCTGGGAACCTGCCTCACTGCATAGGCCCCTGTAATGCCTACGCCAAGACCCGGCCCAATGGCTCCAAATCCCATGCATATCCCAGCAGCAAACATCCTCATGGCCATCACAAAAGTATTATTATCGGGAACCATGAACAGGAGCATAAGGCTTATCATGAATCCATATATGGCTGTTGATTGGGATACGCCAAGGGCCACCAGCATGGTCCTGATGGTTATGGCAGATTGCTCCGGACACCTGCCCATATTATATACGGCCTCCCCACCAGTAAGGCCATTACCTATTCCTGGACCAATGGCAGCAAGGCCAGTGGAAAGGCCACAACCAATTAAAGCTGCCCCTCCCACCATTGAAGGAAGTCCAGAATGGTCTAAGAATAAGAGCAAAAAGGAAATCACAAGGCCTAATATAGCAGGAGTCTGTGCCACAGCAGTGGCCAGGAGCATGGTGACAATTATGTTGCCATAGGAGCTTGGTTGCCTGGCTATAGCCTCCACTGCCTCCTTTGCCGTTATACCATTGCCCATTCCTGGGCCGATGGCTGCAAGGCCAATACAAAAGCCACAACCCACCAATGCAGCCCAGCCTGGCTCCAAGGGGATATTGGAATGATCCAGGAAAATGAGCATGAAAGAAATAACAAGGCTAAAGATGGCGGGGGTCTGGCTTATGGCTGACCCTATGAGCATGGAGGTGGTTATCTTTGAGGCCTCTTTAGGTTGCATCACAATACCCATACAGCAGGCCCCTGCAGGTAGGCCAGCCCCTATTCCTGAGCCAATGGCCCCTAATCCCATGGCAAGGCCTGCACCCAGCAAGGAGAAGGCATCTATGCGGGAATGTAAATCAGGGGAACCAAACAACAAGATAAGAGCCACCACCAAGGCAAAGATTGAGGCAGATTCAGCAATGGCCTGCCCCACAAGCATATTCTTCATAATATTCCCAGAGGCCCTTTCATCTATGGAAATGGCCTGGGATGCACTGCCAGCTGCATAACCTTCGCCCAGTGCTGCACCAATGGCCCCAAAACCAATACAAATCCCTGAACCCAAATATTTTATTGCAGTGATAAAGCTTTCGGTCTCCATAATAACCTCTTACCTTACCTGCAGGGAGATGTAAACAAGTGTAAGCATGGTAAAGACAAATGCCTGAATAGTACCCACAAAAAGCCCAAAAAAGAACAACAAGGCAGGCGGAAGGATCAAGTGGTAAATGAGATGGGAGACTACTATAATTATAATCCCACCACCCATTATGTTGCCATAAAGACGAAAGGATATGGACACAACCTTTGCAAGCTCACCAATAACATTTAAAGGAGCCATAAAGAATATTGGCTCACAATACTCCTTTAGGTACTGTTTAATCCCCTTCTCTTTGATCCCAGAATAATGGGCAATGATGAAACCTAATACTCCAAGAGATAATGTCGTATTTAGATCTTTTGTGGGCTCTGAAAAAAGAGGGATAACACCTATCCAGTTGCAAAAAAGCAAAAACATAAACAATGTACAGATCAAGGGAAAATATTTTGGGGCAAGTCTACTTCCAAGGGCATCTTCGCAAAGGTTATAAAAGCTCCTAGCTATCATCTCTCCTATAGTTTGGAATGGATTGGGGATAAAACCCATCCCTTTTCTAGCTGCTAATGCGAACAAAAACAGAGCAAAGATTACTAACCATGTCATTATTATGGTTTCCACATTAAATACCAATTGAAGGCCAGCTACTTTAAGTTTGTATTGCCACAACTTACCTAGTTCTTCCATCTCCTAAATCCTTTTCTTTAAAGTTAATAACTTGGGCAGGATCAACCTATCCCATATTATTATAAACTGGATGGAAAACAGGCCCAATATTGACCCTAGCAAGTCAAAGTTCTTGTTGGTAAGGGCCATGATCAGTGGAATTGCCATGATCCCAAACCTTATCAAAACAGAAAAAAAGGCGATTAGACTTGCCTTTGCCTTTTCCTTAAACAGGGTGTAACCCAGCATTAGGTTCATAACTACAAGATTTATACAACTGCAAAGGGTGGCAAGGATAAAGGATTTTCCAAAAGGCCTATATCCGGAGATTATTGCGCTTAGGGCCACAAGGATGCCCAAGACCATTGCCCTGGAGCAATAGGATTTAACAATGGCATTGTTAGTATTCGTGATCCCTATCATCCTTTTTTGAAAGCCTCTTATTTATATCCCTAAACGCAGTATAGCCACCACCTGCAATTCCCAATAGTATAAACACAATCTTGAAAACATATCTTAGCCCTAGCCATTTGTCCAAATAATATCCAATGGCAAAACAAAAAAGTATGGACCCCATTATGGTCAGGCCCACCTGGCTTACCAGGGCGAGGTCCTCTACCCACCACCGCTCTTTCTTCCTCTTTATGTCAAAACCCCACAGTAAAGACTGTCAAAAGGAGGCTTATATAAAAAAGCCAGAGGGTGTCAAGTGCAAAATTTCACTTTCTACTACAATGTGACTTTTGGTTGTTGCAACAAAGGATATAAGTGGCTATCATCTGCTAAACCCGGGTTTTTTGGAGGTGATATTATGTTACACATAGAGGACCTGAAAGTGGAGTTGGGGGGAAAGGTTATACTGGAGCACATTGACCTGGATATCAGCCCAGGGGAGACCCATGTGCTCTTTGGACCCAATGGGTCAGGCAAGACCTCCCTCTTGATGACCATAATGGGTTATCCCCAATACAAGGTGGTGTGGGGTAAGATCTTTTTTAAGGGAGTGGACATCACAGGGCTCCCCATAAACGAGAGGGCAAATCTGGGGATAGGGATGTCTTATCAAAGGCCTCCCACTATCCATGGGCTCAAGACCAGGCATATAGTCAAGCTATGTGGTAGGGGCAAAGACCTTGATGTGGAAAAGCTGGCAGGGATGGTTAACTTTGTTGACTTCCTTGATAGGGACATTAATGCAGGTTTTTCAGGGGGGGAGATAAAGAGGTCTGAGTTACTTCAATTAATGGCACAGGACCCTGACCTGATGCTCTTTGACGAGCCCGAATCCGGAGTGGACCTGGAAAATATATCCCTTGTGGGCCACACCATAGCCAGATTACTTCAGAGGGATAATGGACAAAACAGCTCTGCTTCCAGTAAGTTTGAGCAAAAGAGAAAGAGGACCAAGATGGGGCTCATCATCACCCATATTGGGTATATCTTGGATTACATAGACGCAGATAAGGGCCAGGTGCTCTATGACGGCAAGCTTACCTGTGTTACTAATCCAAGGGAAATCCTTCACTGTATAGGTAAATCTGGATATGAGGAGTGTGTAAAATGCTTGACCTGCACGATTTAAGAGAAAAGGCAAAGGCAGCTATTAACAAGGCAGCACCTTTTGGCCCTGATGTTGATCTGGCCACCTTCAAAAAAGAAGAGGACGAAAAAGGCACTGCTAAATCTTTGGATGAGTTAACCAGTGAGGAGATAAGAAATATCCTCATGGCGGGGATTGACATAAACGAAAAGGACAGGTCTGGCACCTTTTTCCAAAAGGATACAGGGGTCTTGAAATGTGGTACAAAGCAGGAGGGGGTAGAAGTCCTGCCCATAAAAGAGGCCCTGGAAAGACATCCTTGGATATATGACTATTACTGGAAATTAGTGAGGGTGGACGCAGACAAGTTTACAGCTGCTGCAGAGCTTAACTTACATAATGGTTATGTAATAAGGGCCCTGCCAGGGGTGAAGACCGTATATCCCATCCAGGCATGTCTATACATTGGAACAGAAGGGCTTCAGCAAAATGTCCACAATATAATAATAGCAGAAGAAGGATCTGAACTACACATAATCACAGGTTGTTCCACAGCCCCACACCTGAAAACAGGGGCCCATATTGGTATCTCTGAGTTTTTCATAAAAAAGGGGGCCAAGCTGAGTTTTACCATGATCCACAACTGGGCAGAAAACATGGTGGTAAGGCCCAGATCTGGTGCCCTTGTGGAAGAAAACGGCCTATTTCTAAATAATTACATATGCATGAAGCCCGTCAGTAGCCTCCAGATGTACCCCACTGTGTTCTTAACCGGTGAGGGTTCCATTGCAAGGCTTTATAGTATAATTGTTGGCTCACCAGGCTCTCACTTTGATCTGGGAGGGCGAGTATATCTACGTGCCCCAAAGAGCAGGGCAGAGATCATAGCAAGGACAATTAGCAATGGGGCCAATATAATAGCCAGGGGCCATCTCATAGGCGAGGTACCCGAGATAAAGGCCCACCTGGAGTGTAAGGGCCTTATACTCAATGGCGGGATTATCCATGCCATTCCTGAACTGGAGGGCCATGTTGATGGAGTGGAGATGTCCCATGAGGCAGCAGTGGGAAAGATCGCCCAGGAAGAGATAGCATACCTGATGTCCAGGGGCCTCAGTGAAGAAGAGGCCACCAGCACCATTGTGAGGGGGTTCTTGAGCATAGATATGCCTGACTTGCCACCTCAGCTGAGGGCAGAGGTGGACAAGGCCATTGAGGCCAGTGATAAAGATGTGATGTGATCTACCTAAAGGCAAATACTATGTTTGGGCCACCAAACAGGAATGCAAGTCTTATCATTGGTTTTGTTAATATGGTGCCTATAATACCTGTTTGAGCAAAATTATCCAAGAGGATGATACTTATAAGGGCGAGGGGTCCTATGGAATTGAGGAGGTCAATTACCTTGGACCTCTCAAACAAAGCCTCCACAATGTGAAATCCATCCAGTGGTGGTAAGGGAATCAGATTAAAGAGACCAAGGCCAATATTTAAGAACATGAGGTAAAAGAGTAGCTGGGACAGGGCCCCTGGTCTTGATACCACTGACCTAAACAACAATCCAATTCCAAGGGCAAATAGGAGATTGGTAAAAGGTCCAGCAAAAGAGACAAAAAAAAGCCCTAACCTTTTATTCTTAAAATTATAGGGGTTTATGGGCACTGGCCTTGCCCATCCAAAATTAAACAGGAACAGGCAAATGGTACCAATGGGATCCAGATGCCTTAGGGGATTTAGACTTGCCCTCCCAAGGAGAACGGCTGAATAATCACCAAAGGCCTTAGCAGCCCTTGCATGGGCATACTCATGTATGGTTATGGCTATCAAGATGGCAGGTATCTTTATAATCCAAGGTAAAAAATTCACTTGAAGCCCCCAAAATTTGTTATTAACCTCTCTTTTAGGTCTTACTTACAATCTTTACAAGACAAAGTTTGTGATATCCATGGTTAGGCTTAGGCGACCTGAGTTTGCAGGGAGCTGGTACCCTGGCACCAGACAAGGGTGTGAAAGGGAGATCAGGTCCTTTGAACAAAGGGCATTTCCCTGTGGTGGAGTTCAAGGGAATCCTGTGGGAGGCATTGTGCCCCATGCAGGGTGGTACTTCTCTGGAAGGCTTGCCTTTAGTGTCCTTAAATGCATGTCCCTGGGTCCAAGCCCAGACACACTATTGATATTTGGCCATCATCTTAGGCAGGACTCTGAAAACATACTCATGCCCCAGGGCGGTTTTGAGACACCATTGGGAGACCTCATGGTAGATGAGGAGATGGGCCTTGCCTTGGCAAAGGAATTTACCTTCCAGTTGGAATCCATAAACAGATATTACCCCGATAATACCATTGAGCTTCAACTTCCCCTTATTAAATATATCTGGCCCAATACAAATATCCTTCCCATTGGGCTTCCGCCCCGTAAGGACTCTTTAAAAATAGCCTCAAGGGCGGTGGAGATTGGAAAGGGGCTCAAAAGAAACCTAAAAGTACTGGGCTCTACGGACCTCACCCATTATGGCTATAATTATGGATTTTTACCCAAAGGCACTGGAAAGGCTGCTGTAAATTGGGTGAAGGAAGTAAATGACCGTGCCTTTATTGATGCAGTACTGGGCCTTGATCCAGAGGCTGTTATTAAAGAGGGTGTATTCCATCACAATGCCTGTTGCAGTGGTGCAGCGGCAGCAGCAGTAAAGGCAAGCCTAGACCTGGGAGCCAACAAGGCAAGACTTATAGGCTATTATACCAGCTATGATGTCATGGAAAATGATAGCTTTGTGGGGTATGGAGGAATAGTGTTGTATCAGGAGGGCAGCTGAGGCCTATGCTAGGTCTTTGGAAAAAGAGGGATTCTGGAAGATCCAAAGAAAGGGAGAGCAAAGAAATGGGGACCCAAAAGAAAGGAGAGGAAGAAAGGGAGAAGGCCCAGATTAAGATAGACCTGTTGATCCATGATCTCAAAGTACCATTGGCTGTGATAGACGCAGGGGTAAACTCCCTTCTCACAAAGAGGGAAAAATACGGTCCCCTTACAGAGGCCCAGGAGAAGACACTGAAGCGCATCTTAAGGAATGTAAAGGTGACCCAGACACTGGTCTCTGACATATTGGAAGTTGGGCGATCCAGGGCAGGGATCAGCTGTAAGAATAAGGTGGGCGTCCATTATTTGTTGAAGAGGGTGATCTCTGAGATTATGGACCTAACCGAAGGTGATACCAGCGAGGAGGTCCTAAAGGATCAACCCATGGAATCTCTTATATCCCTCCTCTCTCCAAAGGGGATTCACCTGAAGGTGGACAATGAGACATGGTCCAAGGAGATACTATTGGATGTCCCTAAGACTGTACAGATCTTTAGGAATCTCCTTACCAATGCACTTAAATTCAAGAAATCCATGGTGGAGATTACCGTGAGTATAAAGGACGAAAGATTTTGCATATCTGTTAAAGACGATGGCGAAGGTATCCCTGAAGAGTATCATGAAAAGATATTTAAGAGCTATTTTCAGGTGGACCAGAGTGAGATCTGTTGTGTAAGGGGCCATGGATTAGGCCTGGCTGGTGCCATGATACTCGTGGAGGATATGGGAGGGAGGCTCTCCCTCAGCAGCAAATCCGGCCAAGGTGCCACCTTTATAGTGGAATTGCCCCTAAACTAAGGCCTTGCCCCTACCTCATAATCCCTTGTACCTCGTCCTTGGAGACCCTGAAGGTCATATCAAATTCCTTCCAGAACTCAGCATCCTTTTCCTGCCAACCTGGGCCGAACTTTTTGTCAAAATAGGGTTTTAGCTTCTTAAACCACTCCCCAGTCCTTCCCTCTTGGCTTTCTTTTATGATTGTTGCCAAAAACTCAGGGACCTCTCTTATCTTGTCTTTGGGCACATAGGAGTAGGCCCCTTTCTTTATTGATTTAACAAGGTTTTCAGGACTGAGGGCATGGGCGGTGAGCATCAACACAGGGATACCCCGTTCATTGGCCAGGTCCAGCAGGTCATAGCCCCTAACCCCCATAATGTCCAATATGGCCGCATCATAGAGATTCTTATCCAGGAACTTTATAGCTGTCTCATAGTTAGGGGCACTATCTACAAGACACATATCCAAAAGCTCTTCCAGTGTTTCCAAGACATCCTGTTCGTCATCCACAATCAGGATTCTCTTGCCCTTAAGGATTTCTTCCATAAAAGGCCCCCCAGGAGGATATTAGTTTAGAGAGTCCCAGAGATACTATCACTTATAAAAAATCAGTCAATTAATTTGATAAAGGTCCTGCCCATTGAACCACGGGATATTGTGACACAGGACTTGTAAAAACCTTTGAAGCCTATCTGTTTATCACCCTTTTCTTAAAGTCCAATGTATCCCATAGTAAAATACCTACACCCAAACCCTCTCACCTTTACTCATAACCAGAATTTCTTTAAATTACCTTCAATATCCCTAATTAGGAGGCGAACATGCAGATCTTGGAGGCCATTGAGGGAAGGAGGGCTATACACTATTTTGACACCACCAAAAGGGTTTCCAGAGATAGGCTCATGGAGCTTATTGAAATTGCAAATCTTGCACCTTCCTCCTTTAACCTTCAGCCCTGGAGGGTGGTAATAGTGGATGACCCAGAGAAAAAAAAGGTGTTGAGGGCCTGCGCCCTTAATCAGCCCAAGGTGGAGGAGGCATCCGCTGTCTTGATAATTGTGGCAGATCCCCTGGCCGTTGAGGAAAACATGGACAGGGTCCTGGACAGCTGGGAAGGGTTGGGCTATTCCAAACCAGAGGCAAGACAGGCTTACAAAGATATGGCCTTGAAGTTGTATGGGGATAAGGACAGTATCAAAAGGAAACTGTTTTGTACAAAGAATGCAGCCCTCTTTGCCATGACCCTCATGATTGCTGCAAGGGGGCTTGGGCTTGAAACACATCCCATGGATGGTTTTGAGGAGGAGTGTGTCAAAAAGGAATTTGGCATCCCCCAGGACAAGATCATCCCCATGCTCATCGCCATAGGAAACCTAAGGGAGGGGGCAAGATTATTGCCAAGGGCATGGAGGAGGAGTGGCCAAGAATTTGTGAGTTTTAATTCCTATTGATCCGCTGGTCCCATGCCCTTGACTTCCCTTGAAAAGGTGCTATAAACACAAAGTTTTACCAGAGGGGACCATAGAAACTTATTTAAGGGGTAAATTATGGAGGATCGCTCAGTCAACATTCGTAATGTGGCATTTGTAGCCCATGGTGGCTCAGGAAAGACTTCTATTTCAGAGGCTGTTCTCTTCAATGGAAAGGCCACAGCAAAGCTGGGAAGGGTTGATGATGAGTCCTCAGTCTTGGACTTTGAGCCTGAGGAGATCAAAAGGAGAATCACCATATCCACTTCATTCCATCATTGTGAATGGAAAAAGAGGGTCATTAATGTAATAGACACCCCTGGTGATGATAACTTTCTTTCTGATACGAAACTATGTCTCCAGGCGGCAGAGGGTGCTGTAATTGTGGTGGATGCCACTGCAGGTGTGAAAGTGGGCACAGAAAAGGTATGGGGGTTCTGCCAAGAGCTGGGTCTGCCAGCGGTCTTTTTCATAAATAAGCTGGATAGAGAGAGGGCAAGTTTTTTTAAGACAATGGAGGAGATAATCAAGACCTTTGAGATAAAGGCCACGCCCATATTTCTCCCCATCGGTGAGGAGGACAGATTTGAAGGTATCGTGGACCTCATTGCCCAGAAGGCCTTATTTTTCAAAAAGGATGGATCTGGTAGCTTTAAGGCAGGGGATGTACCCAAGGAAATGGCCGCTGAGGTGAGTGAATGGCGAGATAAGATAGTGGAAAACATTGTAGAGGTAAATGATGCACTCATGGAAAAATACCTGGAAGGCCAGGAGATAGCCCCAGAGGAGATTCAAAAGACGCTATTTGAAGGTGTCAAGGGTGGTCTTGTATATCCCATCCTTTGTGGGTCAGGGACCTTAAACATTGGTATTACCCAGCTTATGGACATCCTGGTGGAAGGTATACCCAGTCCCCTGGAAAGGCCCAAGATTAAGGCCTATGACAAGGTGAGCATGGAGGAAAAGGAACTGGAACCAAGCGTATCTGCCCCAGTCTATGGGCTTGTGATAAAGACGCTGGCAGATCCTTTTGCAGGAAAGCTCAGTATATTGAGACTGTTTTCCGGGAAGCTCCTTCCTGACGGAACCCTTTATAATCCCAATAAAGACATCAAAGAAAAGTATGGTCAGATACTGCTCTTGGAGGGCAAGAAGCAAAAACCAGCTGAGAGTGCAGTGGCAGGTGACATTATTGCCCTTGCAAAATTAAAGGAAACTGCCACCTCTGACACCCTTTGTGCAGAGGGGCAAAATCTCATTATCAAAAGCCTTAAGCCCATCCCGCCCTCCATCTATTATGCAGTACAACCAAAGGTAAAGGGGACAGAGGACAAGGTCTTTTCATCCCTTGCAAGGCTGGTGGAGGAAGACCCTGGTCTTACCCTCAACAGGGACCAGGCCAGTTCTGAGATCCTACTGGCAGGTGCAGGCCAGGTGCATCTGGATGTGGTGAGGGAAAAGCTACAGCGTAAGTATGGTGTAGAGGTGGATCTAAAGCCCCAAAAGATCCCTTACAGGGAGACCATCAAGAAGCCTGTAAAAGGTGTGATATACAGGCACAAGAAGCAGACAGGAGGAAGAGGCCAGTTTGCAGAGGTGCACTTTGATGTGTCTCCATTGGAGAGGGGAGCTGGCTTTGAGTTTGAGGAGGCCTTGGTGGGCATGAATGTGCCTAGAAACTTTGTTCCTGCGGTGGAGAAGGGTGTTGTAGAGGCACTTCAAACAGGTATACTGGCAGGCTATCCCGTTGTGGACATAAAGGTGAGGTTTTATGATGGTAAGTCCCATGAGGTGGATTCTTCAGAAATGGCATTTAAAATAGCCGCCAGTATGTGTCTTAAAAAGGCCTTGCAGGACAGTAATCCTGTACTTTTGGAGCCCATCATGAAGGTGGAGGTGACTGTGCCCGATGAGATGATGGGCGATGTAATGGGAGACCTCAACAGCAGAAGGGGTAGGGTACTTGGCATGGAGAGCAAGGGGAGACTCCAGGTAATAAAGGCCCAGGTACCTATGGCAGAGATCTTACAGTATTCCCTTGACCTGAATTCCATCACTGGAGGCAGAGGCACCTTTACTGCTGAATTCAGCCACTATGAAGAGGTACCGCCCTTCCTGGCAGAAAAGGTGATAGCAGCAGCTAAGCAGGAGGCCCAGGAATGATATTTAGAGTGGGCATCCTTACGGTAAGTGATAGGGGTGCCCAAGGCCTGCGCCAAGACGAAAGCGGGGAGGCCATTGCCAATGCCCTCCCTGAAAAACTCTTCTCAGTGGAAAAAAGGGACACAGTTCCAGATGAGATAGAGAATATCAGGGAAAAGCTCTCCCAATGGGTAAAAGAAGGTATCCACCTCATACTCACAACGGGTGGAACAGGCCTCAGTCCCAGGGATGTCACACCTCAGGCCATGGAGGGATTTCTGGACTATGAGGTCCCGGGTATTGCAGAGGCCATGAGGAGCCACGGCCTTAAATACACACCCTTTGCCATGCTTTCAAGGGCAAAGGCAGGGGTAAAGGGTTCCACACTCATTATAAACCTGCCCGGTTCCAAGAAGGCTGCCCTGGAAGGGCTGGAGGCCATCCTGCCGGCCCTCTCTCATGGGCTGGAAAAGCTCCTGGGCGACACCAGGGACTGTGGAGGGTAGGGTTTTTATCAAAGGCCCAAACCCTTTCTCCCCATTTAATATCAGGGCATTGGCCTTGTCCTGTTAAAATACCCAAACAATAAGTGAGGATACCTACTCTTTAAGCCCTCGTAGAATCTCCTAATCCCCATTCCCCTGGTCTTTTGCCCTGGCATCTTGGAAAGGTAAATCCAGGGGTCTATGCAGAGGTTTTTTAAATGTATGAAGTCCACATTTGTTTCCTCAATAAACTTGCACATGGCCTCCAACTCCTCTTCCTGGTCAGTGATCCCGGGAAATATCAAGTAATTTATCATGGTAAAGAGACCATGGGCCTTTGCAACCTTGAGGCTTTCCTTAACACTCTCAATATCAAATCCCTTTGGCCTGAAGTAGGCATTGTATAGGTCTGGCCTTGGGCTGTTTAGGCTAACCCTGATGGAGTCCAATCCCGCCTCTGAAAGGGCCTTGACCCTTTCGGGCCAGCTTCCATTGGTATTTATGTTGATTGTGCCCTTGTCTGTGACCTCCCTTATCCTTGATATGGCATCCACTATGAGCTGGTACTCAGTCAAAGGCTCCCCTTCGCAGCCCTGACCAAAACTTACAATGGGATCTTGAGCATGGGCAATGTGGTGGAGGGCCAGTTGCACAATCTCCTCTACCTTTGGGGTAAAATCTATCCTTTGGTGGGACTGAATACCCTTATTTTCCCTCTGACAACTCAAGCAACCGAGGCACATGGCATTACAGGCCCTGCTAGTGGGCATAGGTGCCTCCCACCTCACAAAGAAGAGGTTTTTTGCCGCAAAGCAGTGGTTTGTTGTGGCGCATTGGGCAAGGTGATAAAGTAGCCTGTTTTTCGGGAACCTTTTTTTGAGTTTGACAATGGATTCAGGCAAAAATCTGTCATCATAGTTCCTGGGGTCCCATTTTGGATTCTTCTCTATTTGAAATGCCGTTACATAAAAATCACCATTTAGGCCCCCTGCAGCGCAATAGGCCCACAAGGGCAACAGAGGTCTTTTTTTTGTAGGCCTTGCTGAGGGCAAAAGGCTCCTCACATATCCAGGTTCAAGAAAGGCAGAAACCGCATTGGGTACTATCTTTGTGCCGTCAGGAAGCACCACCTCCTCCACTATTTCTATGGAAGAGTCATCCAGATTTAGACCCACGGGCAGGCACCCTGGCAGGTAAAACAATTTGCTGAGGGAAGGCATGGCAATGAGCTCTTTTGGCCTTGGGACAAGGATTGTCTCACCATTGGAGGCCACCATTCTTAAATAGGGATGCTCATAGATTATCCCTTCATTATCTGCAAAGAGTAAAAAGGGTAACTCACCGGGATGCATTGTGCCCTTCCTTGCCATGGTGCTCCATTTATCCATTTAATTGACCCATCTTCTCATAGCATATAATATTAACAAAAGATGGCCACATAGGAATCCCAATGTCTGACAACAATATTAGCACAGAAAGAGGTAGGTTTAGGCTGCTTAAGTTTTTTGCCTTTGCGAGCCTGGCAGTGCTGGTTGCCTTTAGCGTGCCCTTTTCCCTTATCATTTCAAGGAATACCAAAGAGATCATTCTTAAAAGTTACGAAAACTATGCCCTCTTACTGGGTCAGAATCTGGACCACCAGATATATCAAAATTTTTCAATCCCTGTGGTGTCAAGATACGGCCAGATCAGATTGAGAGATCAAGAGCAATTTCAGCTCATGGACAAGGTTGTGAGGGGAACAATCCATAGCTTCAAGATAGACCTTGTAAATATCTATGATATTAACAAGGGGGTAATAGCATATAGCACCGATGAGAGACTATTGGGGAAAAAGGTAGTCCTTGGGGATGGATTTAAGGCAGCCACCCTGGGACAGGCCAGCTCCAAGGTGATAAAAGGGGGTGGAGACATTTGGGGCATAGGCGTTATGCTTTCGGCCAAAGAGACAAAGTTAAGGACATTTCTGCCCTTTAAGGGCCTGGATCCTTTTAGCGGTAAGAATTATGTGATGGGGGTCTTTGAGCTGATCCAGGACCTCACAGAGGAATACAAGGAGATCACCAGATTCACATATGTCACCTTTGGCCTCTCCACCCTAATAATGGCCTTGATATTTTTAAGCCTCCTTTTGGTGGTTAGGCGTGCCGAGGCCATAATGGAACAAAGGGCAGAGGAGCAAAGGCAATGGCAGGCCCAGCTGGACCAGGCGGAGAGACTTGCAGAGCTGGGAAGGATGGTTGCAGCCATATCCCACGAGATCAAGAACCCCCTGGGCATAATAAGTAGCACCGCAGAGCTGCTGCAATCCTCCACCCTGAGGCCCCAGGAACAAAAGGACCTCACAGAGATACTGTTGCAAGAGACAAAAAGGCTTAACACCATCCTTTCCGAGTTCCTGGATTTCGCAAGGCCCAAGGTCCCGGAACTAAAAGAACATGATATAAGGGAGGTCCTGGAGAGAAATCTCTCCTTTATAGAGCAAGAGGCCCATAGGTCAGGGATCGAGGTAATAAGGGAGATACCCCCTTATCCTGCAATGGCCCTCATAGATTCAAACAGCCTGCACCAGGCAGTCCTGAACATACTAATAAATGCCATCCAGGCAATGAAGGATGGGGGTACATTAAGGGTGGGAATCAGTGAAAACAAAAAATCATGGCATATACAAGTTGCCGATACAGGTATGGGTATATCTGAAGAGATCCTTCCCAGGATATTTGAGCCCTTTTTTACAACAAAGGAGAAGGGCACAGGTCTTGGTTTGAGCATAGTCCAGAAGATCATTAGATCCATGAATGGTGATATAACAGTTAAGAGCAAGGTAGGTGAAGGAACTGTATTCACAATATCTCTGCCCAAGCTCAAGGAGTACTAAATGGAAACTATCTTGGTTGTTGACGACGAAAAGAATTACCAGGTGGTCCTGAAGACCCTACTTTCTCAGGAGGGCTACGAAGTGTACACCGCCGGGGACGGGGTGAGTGGTCTAAATATAGTGAGGGATTCTGATATAGACCTGGTGATCACAGATCTAAAGATGCCCCTAATGGACGGTATGCAGCTATTGGAAGAAGTAAAAAACCTATATCCAGATATCCCGGTAATTGTCATGACTGCCTTTGGAACAATACCTTCAGCAGTAGAGGCAATGAAGCGAGGTGCCTATGATTTTATCACAAAGCCCTTTCAGAACGAACAGCTCAAGATCACTGTTAAGAGGGCTCTCGAAAACTACAAACTCAAAAAGGAAAACCTAAGCCTTAAAAATGCCTTATTAAATATGTACTCCTTTGGAAACATCGTTGGTAAGAGCAAGGCCATGCAGGCCATTTACCACATTATTGAAAAGGTGGCACCTACAAAGGCCAGTGTCTTAATAGTGGGGCCTTCTGGCACTGGGAAAGAACTCATTGCCAAGGCAATCCACTACAATAGCCCAAGGAAAAACAAACCTTTCTTGGCTGTAAATGTGGGGGCCATACCTGAAACCTTGTTGGAATCCGAGCTCTTTGGCCACGAAAAGGGTGCATTTACCGGCGCAATCTCCACCAAAAAAGGCAGGTTTGAACTGGCAGATGGAGGCACACTTTTCTTGGACGAGATCAGTGAGATGAGCCAGAGCCTTCAGGTGAAGCTCTTAAGGGTGCTGCAGGAGATGGAGTTCGAAAGAGTGGGTGGCACAAAGACCATTGGGGTAGATGTAAGGGTCATAGCAGCCTCCAACAAGAACCTAAAAGAGGAGGTGGAGAAGGGAAACTTTAGGGAGGATCTGTACTACAGGCTCAATGTGGTCCAGATCCATGTGCCACCCCTAAAGGACCGAATGGAAGACCTGCCTCTTCTGGTAAAGCACTTTCTTGAAAAATACAGCCCCGATAGAGAGAGGACCTTGAGCCCAGAGGCATGGAAGATTTTGTACCATTACCATTGGCCAGGGAATGTGAGGGAATTGGAAAACCTTGTGGAGCGGGCAGTGGTACTCAGCAATGGAGATGAGATAACAGTAAAGGACCTGCCCCCTGAGCTTCACCAAGGTAAGGCAGACCTTAGACTGGAAGGCCTGATTCCGCCCATCCTGCCCCTGCCAGAGCTTTTGGACAAGATTGAGGAGGAACTTGTGCGATGGGCCTTGAGACAGTGTAACAATGTACAGGCCCATGCAGCAAGCCTCCTTGGGATCACCAAGCCCCTGATGCTACACAAGTTAAAAAAATATAACATCGTGCTTTAAGGGTTTAAAAGATTTTATCTGTGAAATAGTTCGTAATTTTAAAGGGATAGGCAGAATACCTAAACTGAGATCAAGCTTGCGGTTAAAAATTTTTAACCTGCTTAATTGCCCTAAGCTTGTAAAGTCAACCCCTCCAAGTGGCAGGGTTCTTGCAACATATCATAGCAGACCAAGAATGCATCACTCTTTCCTCCTGGAGAACAGCCACCTGTGAAGGTGGTTGTTCTCTTTTTGGGCCCTTGTTTTATTACCTCAAATTAAGTTGATTTCCTGCCATGGGTGTGTGAGATACTGTTATCCAATCATTTTAAGGAGCAGAAGAATGGTGGACGCAGCCAAACAGATACTTGCCAACATGGATTATCTCAAGAAGCTCTTCATCATGCCTGACTTACCAGATAAGTTTATTGAGTTTGGTCATCAGCTCTTGGAGATGATACATGACTTTTTTACTGAAAAAGGAGGGATCCATAGCAGCATCACCCTCCCTGAGCTGAGCAAGATCTTCAGTCAGATAGAGCCTCCCCAAAGGCCCCAGCTTATAAAAGATGTACTCAGAGAAATAAAGTGTAAGGTTATTGACCATTCCGTGAAGGTGGGCAGTCCCTACTACATTGGGCATATGATAAGTGCAGTCCCTTATTTTATGATCCTCTTGGAAATGATTATAGCTGCACTGAATCAAAATCAGGTAAAGATAGAGACAGCCAAGGCATCCAGCTTTGTGGAAAGGGAGCTTGTGGCATGGATGCACAGGCTGGTCTTCAATAGAAGGCCACAGTTTTATGAGAGAAATATGCAAAACCCCAAGGTGGCCTTGGGTAATGTCACCACAGATGGAACCCTGGCAAACCTCACTGCACTTTTGGTGGCAAGGGAGAAGGCATTTCGGCCTGATGGAAAGTTCCCTGGTGTCAGGTACACTGGTATGAGCTGTGCACTGAGATACTATGGATACAAAAGGGCAGTGGTCCTGGTCTCTGCCAGGGGGCACTACTCCATTAAGAAGAGTGCCAACATATTGGGCATTGGGGAGGAAAATGTCATAAGCATCCCTGTGGATGAATACAACAAGATGGATATAAAGAGATTGAGGAGGAGGGTCTATGAAATACTGGAAAAAGCTCGGGAGAAGACAAAGATCATTGCCATAGTGGGTATTGCAGGCACTACTGAAACAGGCAATGTGGATGACCTGGAGGAGATTGCTAAGGTTGCAAGGGAGGTAGATGCCCATTACCATGTGGATGCCTGTTGGGGTGGGGCCCTCTTGCTCTCCGATGAATACAGGCCTCTCCTAAAAGGCATAGAGCAGGCTGATTCAGTATCCATAGATGCCCACAAACTGCTTTACTGCCCCATGACCATGGGGATGATCCTGTTTAGGAATGAAAAGGATCTAAATTATATAAAGCACACCAGCCAGTACATAATAAGAAGGAATTCCGTTGACACTGGCAGGTTTACAGTGGAAGGGTCTAGACCCTTTGCATGTCTAAAGCCATGGGCAGCAATTAAGATATTAGGGAAAGAAGGCTACGAGATTATCTATCAAAAGGCCAAGGAATCCACCCTGGACTTTATAAATATATTAAAGGTGGCCCAGAATTTCGAACAGCTCAATTATCCAGAGTTGTTTATCGTGGTCTATAGGTTTATACCAAAGGAAGTGCAGAACCAGTTAGCAACATGGCAGGAAGAGCTAAAAAAGAATAAAAAAAGAAGGTTGGCAAAGCATATTGAGCACAAGATAAAAAAACTAAATCACCTAATCAATGGTTTGAATATAAAGCTTCATAAACTTTTGAGGCTGGACGATACCACCTTTGTTTCCCGCACCAGATTGGAAAGCACCAAATATAGGCCTCAACATATTGTGGTCCTAAGAGCTGTGCTCATAAACCCTTTGTTGGAGAGATCAATCTTGGAGGAGATCATCCATACGCAAAACAGGCTTGGTCTAGAAATATGGCAAGAATTCTATCCAGCATTTAAAAAGATAGTGGGTGAAGAAAGATGGCAATCATCAAGCATTGCACCGTGAGGCTTGGACTTAGACCTTGACCAGACCAGAGTTTAAAATTAAGGCTTTGTCTGGGCAAAGTTATGTTTTTAAAGTAAGGCCCTAAAGGGCCTGATCCAAGGCCCCTATGCATTGGCACCGCAACACTTCTTAAACTTCTTTCCACTTCCACAAGGGCAAGGGTCATTTCTTCCCACCTTCTTTTCTTTCCTCACAGGTTGAGGAGGCACCTCACCTCCCTGTCGGGAATACTGTAACCTCTTGATGGGCTGATGTGTCCTTTGAGGCCTCTTTTCCACTGCCTGGATCCTGAATATAGTGCTCAAGATCTCCTCGTTTATCCTTTGGGTAAGCTCACTAAAGAGTAAGAATCCCTCCCTTTTGTATTCCCTTAAAGGGTCTTGTTGGGCATAGCCTCTTAGCCCTATCCCTTCCCTAAGCTGTTCCATGTCCTCCAGGTGCCTGATCCAATTTTGGTCAATGGTACGTAAGAGCACATATTGGATGAGATGATGCCACCTTTCCTTTCCCAGGAGTTTCTCTTTCTCCCTATAGACATTCATGGCATTTTCCAATAAAAGGCCCTGGATTTGTTCCCTTTCTTGCCTTTCCAAGGACCCCTCATCCAATTGGGCCTCCAAAAGGCCACGGAAACCAAAGAGCTTCTTGTATTCTGTGAGAAGGGAGTGGAGGTCCCTTTTTGGCTCCTTTGGGTTTAGGTATGTATCTAAAAGGGCCTCCAGCTTGTCCCTTATTATACCCTCCACAATATCCTTTAGGTCATCGGCCATTAGTACCTGTTGCCTTAGGCCATAGACCACTTCCCTGTGTTTATTCATTACATCGTCATACTCCAGAAGCCTCTTTCTTATGTCAAAATTGTGCATCTCCACCTTTTTCTGTGCATTTTCAATACCCTTACTGATTAGGGCATGCTCAATGGGCTGGCCTTCTTCTAAACCTAGCCTTGCCATTAGGCCTGATAGCTTTTCTGAACCAAATATCCTTAAGAGGTCATCTTCCAGGGAAAGATAAAATCTGCTGCTACCTGGGTCCCCTTGCCTGCCTGATCGGCCCCTTAACTGATTGTCAATCCTCCTGCTCTCGTGCCTCTCTGTACCTATTACATGCAAACCTCCCAGCTCTTTTACGCCCTCGCCCAACACGATGTCTGTGCCACGGCCTGCCATATTGGTGGAGATGGTCACTGTCTTGAGCTGCCCTGCCTTTGCTATTATCTCTGCCTCTTTCTCGTGATGTTTAGCATTGAGAACAGAATGGGGGATACCTGCTCTTTTAAGCATCTTGCTCAATAGCTCAGATTTTTCCACAGACACAGTCCCCACCAGCACCGGCTGCCCCCTCTCATAACAGGCCTTTATCTCCTCCACCACTGCCTTGAACTTTTCCCTCTGGGTCCTATATATCACATCGGGGTAGTCAACCCTGATCATCTTCTTGTGGGTGGGGATCACCACCACATCAAGGTTGTATATGTTCTTGAATTCTGCTGCCTCAGTGTCTGCTGTGCCTGTCATCCCTGCCAATTTCTCATACATCCTAAAAAAATTCTGAAAGGTGATTGTGGCCAAGGTTTGGTTCTCCTCTTCCACCTTTACCCCCTCCTTGGCCTCAATTGCCTGGTGAAGACCATCACTCCACCTCCTCCCTGGCATAAGCCTTCCTGTGAACTCATCCACGATTATGACCTTTCCGTCCTTTACCACGTAGTGCACATCCTTTTCAAAAAGCCAGTAGGCCTTTATCATTTGGTGGGAGGCATGCAAGAGCTCAGATGTGCGAATATAACGTGCCTCTATCTCCTTTATCCTCTCCTCCTTTTCTTCCTGGCTGAGATCATCAGCCTCCTTTATTCTGTTTATCTCAAAGTCCAGATCTGGGAGTACAAAATCACCCAGGTTTCCGCTGGACAGCAGCTTTATCCCGTTTTCTGTGAGGTGGACAGAGTTGCTCCTCTCATCAATGACGCAGTACAAGATCTGGTCCAACTCTGGTAAGAGCTTCTGGCTTGAATAGATTGCCTCCAGCCTGTCTATCTCCTTTTTTAACCACTGATTGTCAGCAAGTATTTGTAGGAATACTGGGTGTTTTGGGTCACCCCTTTTTACCTGCAATAGCTTTTCTAAGACCTGTTCTGATGCCTGATCCCCGTTTAATCTTGACTTAATATCCCTCAGGAGCTCATTTACCACTGCCTTTTGCTTCTTTTGCAGCTGAATTATCAAGGGCTTTACTTCCAAGTACTGCTGATTATCGCTTTCCTCCACAGGGCCACTGATAATCAAAGGGGTACGGGCCTCATCAATGAGGATGCTGTCCACCTCATCCACGATGGCATAATAAAAGCCCCTTTGCACCAAGTCCTCTCTGGAATACTTCATATTGTCCCTTAGGTAATCAAAGCCAAATTCATTGTTTGTCCCATAGGTAACATCGCACATATATGCCTTTTTTCTCTCAGCGTCACTTAGCCCGTGGACAATAACTCCAACACTTAGTCCCAAGAACCTGTAAATAGGCCCCATCCATTCCGCATCCCTCTTTGCCAAATAATCATTAACAGTCACCAAGTGAACACCCTTCCCCAGGAGGGCATTGAGATAGAGGGGCAAGGTGGCAACCAATGTCTTGCCCTCACCTGTCTTCATCTCTGCTATCTTACCTTCATGCAAGACCACACCGCCCATGAGCTGCACATCAAAGTGCCTCATATTGAGGGTCCTCTTTGCAGCCTCCCTTACCACTGCAAAGGCCTCCATGAGGAGTAGGTCCAACGGTTCACCATTGGCTATCCTCTCCTTGAACTCCACTGTCTTGGCACTGAGCTCCTGATCTGAAAGCTTGGATATGGATGGCTCCAATTCATTGATCCTGACCACTATTGGCCTCAGCCTGGCAAGCTCCCTTTCATTCTTGGTTCCAAATATCTTTTTGAGGATCCCTTTTAACAAACCTTTTCACCTCTTCCATATTGTTTTTATTCCATAATATAATCTTTTCATCCCCATGGCATCAAAAACTAAAAGCCCTGGGCCATGGCCTGGCATTGGTCCTTGAACCTTGCAAAAAACCCTTCTCTACCCTCTCCACGGAGATCAAAGAGGCGGATATGATCTTGGTCCTTTAGGGGTACTTTTTGAATAGGGTTTTATTAAAATACCTGTTATTCCCCTGGCGGCACTTCTCGGAAGTCTCCTTGAAACTTCGGCCTTGAGACCCGTTTCCTTCCAGGGTTAAAAGCAAATATCTCCACTTTTCTTTTATTCCCCTTTTTCACAGATCATGCTTGAGACTTTGTCTTGTGAATTAACCACCCTCCTTTCAACACTTTTAAATACCGAAATCCAAGGAACCTCTAACGAGCCCATATGAGGCCTTACCCTTAACTTGGGTTCTATCATGGTAGGTAACTGTTGAAATAAAATACCTGATAAGGATAACAATTTAGTTCACTCATTTTTATATTTTTTAGCTTTTGTCATAAATTTGCTCCAGAGCTAACCAATGTGAGTAGAGTATGTGATGCAGTATGTAATAAAAGCCCAAAGATATAGCAAGCACTGATTAAATACGCTCATAACTTAGGTGAAGTTAATAGGTTCCTGAATAAAGTTATTCAAATTTAATAAAGTTACCAGCATATATAGAAGAGTCAAAATTCAACACCTGGCCCTACTTTGTTCTCTTGTGCGTATTTGGGGGTATTATATATTTTTAGATCAGGTCGTCTTTTTGATAGGTGAGTCATTTCAGTGTTACTGAATGGCCATAAGGTGGATTATAAAGGCGCTCCCAAAAAGCCTTTGAAAACTGCAAGACATAAGATAACCTCAAACCCTGGATACAAATTTCTCAAAGGAAAAAGAAAGAGAAAGAGATTAAAAGATTTTGTTATGCAAAATTTTCCTTGAAAGTCTATGAACCCTAATGTATAAGGGCATCCCAAAAGTATTTAGTAGTAGAAAACAAGATGGAGGTGATAGTAAAGGAAAGGTAACAAAAACGAGATCAAGTATAAAATTTTGGTTATGTCCTTTGTTGACATCAATTAATCAGGAAGAACCCCATTAAAAGGGCATGAATGATGGGTGTAGAGCAATTTTACAGGCGATACCTTAATATTGATTCACCCCTTGTTCACCAGATAGATCTATGGAAATCTATTCATGCTAACAAGTTTCCGCTATTACTTAAGGCCCCAACTGGTTCTGGGAAAACAGAGGCTGTTTTAGCTCCTTTCCTTTCACAATTTATTGAGAACAATTTTCACATTGCTCCCAGGCTTATCTATGTTTTACCCATGAGAGTTCTGGTGAATAGCCTTGCCAAAAGGATAAAAAAATATGCTCATATGGTCTCTCAAAATATCTCTGTTGAGATCCAACATGGCGATGTGCCCAATGCACCATTTTTTATCGCTGACATAGTCGTCACAACACTTGATCAGTTTCTTTATGGCTTTGCAAGGGCAAGCAGACAGGTAGGGAGGCATATTGACATTCCTGCTGGTTCTATTGCCTCTTCCCTCGTTGTTTTTGATGAGGCACATATGTACAGAGACGGGTT
>FWWM01002286.1_pt1 | contig 52694 bp, 44 predicted proteins | sample 2228351 | NCBI WGS metagenome assembly FWWM01 (sample SAMEA103939774, study PRJEB20133) | metagenome | reverse complement strand
CTCGGGCGCCTGACCGATGCCGAACAGCGCATACAGCAGGCGGTTTCGGATCACGTTTGCGCTCATCGTATCTCCCTCCCATCAGATGAACAGTGTTACTCGCGAGCGAAGAGCGTCCCCAAGGAAGGTGGCAACCCCGCCAAACTCCACGCCCTCCTGCATCTCGTCGTCGTGGATACCCATTACGTCGCGCGACATCTCGCACGCCACGATGCGAACGCCCAGGTCACTAGCCATCTGCATCAGGTCCTCCAGCGAAGAGACCTGTTTCGCCTGCATCATCGAGCGCATCATCTTCGCACCGATGCCGAAGAAGTTCATCCGCGACAACGGCAGGGACGCCGAGCCTTCCGGCGACATCACCGCCATCAGCCTCTCGCCGAACTTCTTGCCGGAAAGCACCTTCTTGCGACGCAGGGCGTTCAGCCCCCAGAAGGTGAAGAACATGGAGACGTTCTGCCCGAGCGCCGCGGCGCCCGTCGCGATGACGAACGCCGCCAGCACCCTGTCGAGCTCCCCGGAAAACACCACCAGCGACACGCGATCCTCGGGCACTCTGCTCTCCAGCTCGGCGACGCGAGCCTCCAGCGCACGGATGCGCTCCTCCATGCCCGAACCGTTCGGATGCACCTCTTGCTCCATCACCTGCGATGTGGTTGCCATGTGCCCCACCTCCTAATTCACCCGCCTGACGTAGTGGACATAAATCTCCTTGCCGTTGTCCTGCTCGGTCTCCTGAGCCAGAAGCTCGATGTTCTTTGCTGTCTGTGCCCAGCCCTGAAAGTCCTTCACCGAGCCACGGTCAGTGCTCAGCACCTTCAGCACCTGTCCTGCTTGCAGGTTGTTCACCTCCTGCCGAGCCTTGACGATAGGCATGGGGCAAGCCAGCCCCCGCACGTCCAGCACCTTATCGAACTGCATCTGTCATGCACCTCCCCTGTGTGTTGGTGATTTACCGATATGCCTGCGCCAGCGCACAAATATTCTTGCCCAGTTCCAGCTCCGACGCTGTGTCCTCGTCAGCGGTCAGCAGTCCCGCGTTCACCCGTTTGATGTCCACGTACTGCTTGGGGAACGTGGGAAGACTGCTCAGGATATACTGCACGAACTCCTGCTCGCCTCGCTGAACCATTATCAGCCCCTCGTTTTGCGCTTTCAGCGCGCCCAGCGTGCAGGCGAACAAACCGTGCTCGTTCGCTTCGCGCAGAGAGCTGAAGTGACCCGGAAGTATGAGCGTGGAATCGGGCAGGTTCAGCAGGGTAGCCAGCGAGCGATAGTGAATGGGCGCCCAGCTGTCCCCACGTCCGCCCAGGTCGGGACGGGCGATGGACTCGATGAAGATGCTATCACCCGTCAGCAGGTAGCGCCCGTCCACCAGATACGCGACGTTGCCCAGTGTATGTCCTGGAATGTGGATGGTCTCGATGCGCGTTCCACCGATGGTAAAGCTCTGCCCGCTCCACAGCGGCTCGTAGGCAATGCTGGCAGGTAGCACATCTATCGGATGGATGCCATCGTAGGGATGCAGATAGTAGGGTGCACCCAGCCGATCTGCCAGATCGCGCCCGCCACTGATATGGTCAGCATGGGCGTGGGTGTCCAGCACGAACGCGATGCGGAACCCTTTCTCCTGCGCAAGGTTCAGATAGTTATCCACATGGCGCAGGGGGTCCACCACTACGGCTTCGCCGTTGGATGCAACAACGTAGCTGAGACAACCGCGAGCCGGTCGGCTCACCTGATAGATGCTCAGGGAAGGCTGTTCCACCACCGCCTTCACATCGTAGAAGTTGCCCCAGGCGAGCGTTCCTCCAGCCAGGTTGATGGCGTTGTAGCCGAGAACCCGCAAGCCCTCTGCCACCAGTGCGGACGTACCACCCTTGGCACAAACCACAAGAATGGGCTGATCGGCAGGCAGTTTCGAAGTCAAATCGCGCTTCGCATACGCGACCACCGACTCGACTACATCGTCCATACCACCCTCCTCGAGAATCTCGAAGTAGGGCACGTTGAGAGTGGGTATGGGACGACGCCCTTCGATTCTCCACGCCTCGAACTCATCGCGATTACGCACATCCAGAATGAAGAACTGCTCCTCGCGGTCGAGACGCGCCTTCAGCTCCGATGCTGTCCATTCGGTTCTGGTTGCCTGTAGAGTTGCCATCCTGACACCTCGCATAGCTAATGTTTTTCTTCGGTAAGCATTATACCATACGGGGTATGGTATTTCAAGAGTTCCCTAAACCTTGCAGATTTTTGGCGTCGTCAGTAAAATGGACTCCGAGAGGTGAGATCACCATGCCCGACAAGACGACAATCTTTGAACGCCTGCGCGATTACCTGCGTCAAAACCGCGGTCGGCTTCGCTCTGCCCCCAGCGCGCAGGAGCAACTGCAGATGCTATCGGAACTGCAGGAGCCTGCCCCAGAGGAAGGCAGCTTCAGCCTGCAGGTCATTGAAGGTACCTGCATGACCGCGAAACCCGTGGTCGCTACCGATTGTCCGAACGCTCTGCGCCACTTTCTGGACGGCATTCAACGCCAGCGGATTCTTTATTATGAGGGCATCGTGCCGGTGTTCTACGCCTATCTGTCGGCGGTGGTGCGTTCGCGCGTAAACGGGCGAATGTGCTGTCTGGATGTGGAAGATCCAAAGCCTCTGCAACAGTGCGATGCCCTCTACGCCCCGCTGAGGCATGTGGATGCGCAGGGTCTGCAAAGTCATAAGATTCCGGTGCGCGACATAGAGGCTGGCGAGCCGCTCCCTCCCCACCCCGCACTCATCCAGCTGTGCGCCAACCGTATCTCGAACGACCGCGAACTGCTGGAGCGCGAACTGGCAGAGGCATGGCTGAAGTGGTTGCAGAACGAGCACCCCGAAGACTGGCTGGTGGTGGATGGCGGTATTGGCGAAATCGGCGAGGGCGTTGCTCATGCACGGTTCATCGGTCTGGCGAAGACCAGTGTGGGGGTCGAGCGTATCCTGGATCCCAAGCAAAGGGAAGTGGTGTATACGCTACAGAAAGGAGAACGCACCAGCGTCTTCGCCCTGCATCGTCCGGGGAATCGTTCGGTCTACTCGTGGTTCCTGCGTCTGCACGAGCCGGCGAAGGGCAGTCTGCTTTTCGGGCTGTTGCGCGTGGAGATGCCCGCAGACAACCAACTGCTCAGCGAGGTGGATAAGATTTCATTCTGGCTCCTGCAGGACAGAGTGCCTCTCAGCGTGCCCGACGTGCGTTATGACCGCTTACTGTATCCCATGCGCGATTGCGAGCAGTATCTGCGCGCCCATGCTCCCAGCCACGCCCAGCTGGAGGCGTTAGCGCAGATGATATAGGCGCTACGATTGTTCGTCTACATCCTCCATGCCGAGATCTCGTAGCCGTGCCGCCAACCGTTCAGCGCGCTGACGTTCTTGTTCAGCCAGACGCAGAGCCTCTTCTCGCTGAGCCTCCATCTCCTCTGGAGACAGGAAACGCTGTCCATCCGGGCGCGTCAGCACCAGCTTGCCCTCTTCATCGAGGTTGAACCGTATCCCCAGACGCGGGCTCACCCAGCCCTGCAGTTGCTCAATCGGCACAAGGCGTCCTTCGCGCCGAATCCAGCCGTCCAGCGCGCCGCGGTCCGGGTCGTAGAGATAGTACTCCTCCACGCCGTATCGGTCGTAGAACGCCAGCTTGTCCATCATCTCGTGGAACCGGTTGCTGGGCGACATAATCTCGAAAACAACCTGAGGGGGAATATTGTCCTCGCGCCACTGACGGTAAGCAGTGCGGTCGCCCTTCGGTCTGCCAAATGCGACCAGCACGTCAGGCGCTACTCTCACCTCCGCATTGCCGAGCTCGGGATACCACAGCAAGTCGGCGGCGACGAACACATTCGGGTCATCCCTGAACATGCCCGCCAGACCGGTATAGATGGTCACGATCCAGCGCAGTTGCTTCGTATTATCCGCCATCGGCTTGCCGTCGCTGCCAGGATACAGGCGATCCTCCGTTCTCAGTTCTTTTTCCATTTCAGGCGAGAGGATAGCCATATGCCTCACCTGCCTTCCAAAGGTTCACGCTACTATGTTACCATAGAGGTATAGTAAATTGCAGGAAACGTGCGAATTACAGAGAAATTTCTACTGGTTACTCGGCGAGGTGTGGCGATGAGCACGCAGGCAAATGACAAACCTATCGGGCGCGTGGTGGGCACGGAGCGCAAACCCAACACCGCCTTCACGTTTAACTTCTGGTGCAGTCCAGAGGCGCCCGTGGGCATCGGCACGATTGTGATGGTGAAAGACGAAAACCGCACCGTGTGGGGCGTGGTCACCGAAGGCTTCGGCTACAACGATCTGGAGACGCCCCTGTATGACTTCATCGGTTCGGATGGGCAGGTGGAGGAGCAGGCACCCACCCTGCGTCCCGAAATGCGCCTGTACGTGGCGTCCGTCCTGCGTCAGGAGCCAGAGGAGCCGGTCCAGCCCGCCCCTATCGCGCCCGTGTATCTGGCGGATGAGCAGGAGGTGCATCAGGCGCTGCGGATGGATGCGTTCGTCAAGCATGGCGTTCCCGTCGGGGTGTACCGCAACGGTCAGACGCTCTCGCCTATCTTGCTGGATAGCCGGTTCCTGCTGGGACCGGAAGCGGGTCACCTGAACGTCACAGGCACTTCTGGCCTGGCAGCGAAGACCAGTGCCATCATGTTCCTCCTGCAGGCGATATTCCAGAAACTGCCTCAGGACGAGAGCGTCGCCGCTTTGCTTTTCAACGTGAAGGGTGGCGACCTGATGTTCATCGACCTGCCACCCAAACCGGACTTCCTCACCGACGAAGACCTGCAGATGTATGAGGTGCTCGGCGTCCAGCCCAGGCCGTTTGAGAAGGTGGAGTACTACGCACCCTTCAAGCAGGACCGCGTCAACTTGAACACTCTGCGCTCGAACCCCGCCCTGCGTCACAATGTGAAGCCTCTGCACTGGGGGCTGAAAGAGGTGCTGGACTACACCGAAGTGATGCTCAATCGCGATGACATCGACGTGAAAGCCGATGCCTTCCTGCAGTTCATCAAGCAGAGAGCAGTGGAACCGGGCAAGTTCGAGTTCGATAAGGACGAACAGTCTGCAGGCGCGCCGCCGTCGATGCCTGTGACCAACTTCGCTGAGCTCGCCGCGTGGCTGGACACGGTGCTGAAGGTGGCGGAGACGCGCGGGCGCGAGGCGTGGCGTTCACACGCCTACCCCACTATTCGCAAAGTATACAATCGCTTGAGCAACCTTACCACGCGCTACCGCGGGCTTATCGGCGAAAGCGGCTACACCTCCGACCTGCCCGACCGCTTCGAAGACCGCACGGTGTACGTGATTGACGTTTCGCAGCTGGAGCAGGAAGAGCAGGACCTCATCGTCACGCGCGTCATCGCCGAACTGCGCAAGCGCATGGAGAGCCACAAGCTGGGCGTTAAGCATCTGGTCGTGGTTGTGGATGAGCTGAACAAGTATGCGCCCTCCTTTGGTAAGGAGACCTATATGTTGCGCACTCTGCTGGACATCACCGAGCGTGGGCGCTATCTGGGGCTGGTACTGTTCGGGGCACAACAGTTCCGCTCGCAGGTGGAGCGCCGCGTGGCGGGCAACTGCGCTACCAGCCTGTACGGGCGCATCGAGATGGAGGAACTGGCGCAACCCGGCTACAGCGTGTTCGGGCAGGCGGTAAAGGAGAAGCTGGCGGCGTGTCAGCCGGGTGAAGTGCTGGTGCGTCATCCACACTTCACGCAACCGATATTCGTGCGCTTTCCGCGCCCCTGTTACCTGCGCGGCTCGGATGGCATTCGGCAGTATCCGCCACAGGAGAAGCCCTTCGACGTGGCAGTGTGGGAAACGTTGTGCAAACTGAATCCCGATTTGGACTATGCAGAGGTGAAAGCGGCGATCGACGAAGTGGCGGCTCACAGCAACGGCGTCGACGAGGAGCGCGTGAGCGAGGCGATGCACCGGGTGTTGCTCGAAAAACCGGAGCCGTCTCGCGTGCTGGAGCGGTTCCGTGCCCACCTGCCGAAGCGAGTAGCCACTTCCGTGCTCACTTCGCCGGGCGGGTTGACCGGTCCCGCCTTCAACCCCGCAGACGGCGACGCCTTCGACCCCGATGATCCGTTTTCGAATATATGAGAAAACGTCGAGTAGATTGGAGGGTATTTGAAAGCTCGTAGCACGGGCATCTTGCTCGTGTTCAAGACATGCTTCGCCCACTCCCGATGACACAATTAGGTCAGCAAAGCGGGTGTTAGTGTACATGGGCGAGGACGCCCGTGCTACGAGTACCAGAATGTACACACCCTCAATAAATTGTCATTCTGAGTAAAGAGAAGAATCTGTGATGCTTCGGCTGACGCCTCAGCATGACAGGTGTGCCGTGTCATTGCGAGGAACGCAGTGACGAAGCAATCTCCTCCAACCATCGTGATTCGCCAGGGGATTGCTTCGCCTTCTACCGAAGGCTCGCAATGACACTATGGCATGGAGCGCGAGGCTCCGTCCGAGCCGATGATACCGCATACCGGCTCACCAGAAGGTTCGCCTTCCAGGTTCTGTTTTTCAACGCCCCCAACACCTTGACACCATCCTGCTGTTGCTGGTACATATACCTGCGTGCCTGAGGAAGTGGAGACAAACAGCGTGAGCAACCAGAATATTCCAACCCATTGCGGTTTTGTGGCGATCGTGGGCAAGCCCAACGTGGGCAAGTCCACCCTGCTCAACGTCATGCTGGGGGTGAAGGTGTCTGCTATCACCTCGCGTCCGCAGACCACCCGACGCGGGGTACGTGGCGTGTACACCGAAGGCAACCGACAGGCGGTGTTTGTGGATACGCCCGGCTGGCACCAGCCCAAAGACCGGCTGGGGCAGTTCATGATCGAGCAGATCGACACGGCGCTCGAAGATATCGACCTGGTGCTATGGGTCGTGGACTTGCGTCATCCGCCTACCCCTGAAGACGAAGACCTGGCGAACCGATTACATGGGGTAGGCGTGCCAATATGGATTGTGGGCAACAAGAAGGACGCGGCGAAATATCCTGAGCAGGCGATGCAGGCATACGCGGCGCTGTTGTCGGAGGCGCAGAGGCATATCATGCTCTCCGCGCTGAAGGACCCGAAAGCGGTGTATCGCCTGCGCGATGAGATTCTGCTGGCGATGCCCGAAGCGCCGTTCTTCTATCCGGTGGACATCCGTTCCGACCAGCCGCGCGAGCAGTGGGCAGCCGAAATCATCCGCGAGCAGGCGATGGCGCACCTGCGCGAGGAGATACCTTACAGCGTCGCCGTACGCGTGACCGACTGGCAGGAACGGGAAAACGGCGTCCAGTATATTCGCGCCGAGCTGATTGTAGAGCGCGAGGCGCATAAGTCTATCGTCATCGGCAAAGGCGGACAGATGCTCAAACAGATTGGACAGGAGGCGCGCCAGCAGATGGAACTGTTCCTTGGTACCAGGGTGTATCTGGAGCTGGTGGTGAAGGTGATGCGGGACTGGAGGCGCGACCCAAGGGCGTTACGGGAGCTGGGCTATGAGTAAAGGGCAAAAAACACAATCAGCGAAACCGCTCATCATTGTGGAGTCGCCTGCGAAGACGAAGACCCTGAAGAACTTCCTGGGCGACCAGTATCGGGTGGAAGCCTCGATGGGGCATGTGCGCGACCTGCCGGAAAAGCAGTTCGGCGTCGACGTGCAGAACGGCTTCACGCCCAGATACGTGACGCTTCCCGAACGACGCGAGGTGCTCAAGAAGCTGAAAGAGGCGGTATCGAAGGCGTCGGAGGTGTATCTGGCTTCCGACCCCGACCGCGAGGGCGAAGCCATCGCATGGCATCTGAAGGAGGCGCTGAAACTGCAGAACGCCCGGCGCATCGAGTTCAACGAAATCACCCGGCAGGCTGTCCAGCAGGCACTGCAGAACCCGCGCGACATCGACATGAACCGCGTGAACGCCCAGCAAGCGCGACGTATCCTCGACCGCATCGTGGGCTACAAGCTCAGTCCACTGCTGTGGAAGAAGACGAACAGCGTTGCTCTCAGCGCGGGGCGCGTGCAGTCGGTAGCCGTGCGCCTCGTGGTGGAGCGCGAGCGCGAAATCGAGTCCTTCGTGCCCGAAGAGTACTGGACGATCACCGCCCGCCTGACGCCGGACACGGAAGAGCACGCTTTCGACGCCACCCTGCGCCTGCGCAACGGCGAGAAGCTGGAACTGCACAACGAAGCCGAAGCGAACGCCGTGCTGGCAGACCTGCAGGACGCGGAGTACGTGGTACAGAGCATCAAACGCAGTGAGCGCAAGCGCAACCCCTCACCGCCTTTCATCACCAGCACGCTCCAGCAGGAGGCGGCGCGCAAGCTGGGCTTCAGCGCAAAGCGCACCATGCAAATTGCCCAGCAGCTATACGAAGGCGTGGAGCTGGGAGAACACGGCGCTGTCGGTTTGATCACCTACATGCGCACCGACTCTACCCGCGTCTCCGAGGAGGCACAGACGCAGGCACGCCAGTTCATCGGCAAGGAGTTCGGCGAACGGTACCTGCCGGGCAAACCGCCGCAATACCGCTCGCGCGGTCGGGTGCAGGACGCACACGAAGCCATTCGCCCCACCTCCGTCGAGCGCACGCCCGACTCGGTCAAGCAGTATCTGTCTAAAGAGCAGTGCGAGCTGTACCGCCTCATCTGGCAGAGGTTTGTCGCCAGCCAGATGGCGCCGGCGGTGCTGGATGTGGTCACAGTGGACATTCAGGCAAAGCAGTACACCTTCCGCGCCACAGGCTCCAGCGTGAAGTTCGACGGCTTCATGCGCGTATACGTGGAGGGCAAGGACACCACCGAACTGAGCGACGAAGAGCGACCTCCTCTCCCGCCAATGGTGGAGGGGCAGATACTGAACCTGCTGGCTCTCGTACCTGAACAGCACTTCACGGAGCCGCCCCCGCGATACACCGAAGCCACTCTGGTAAGAGCACTGGAGGAGAAGGGCATCGGCAGACCCAGCACCTACGCCGCTATCCTCTCCACCATCGTGGAACGCGGATACGTGGAGCTGCGTGAGAAGCGCTTCTATCCCACCGAGCTGGGCGTCGCCGTCACCGACTATCTGGTGAAGCACTTCCCCGACATCATGGACGTGCGCTTCACCGCGGGCGTGGAAGAGCAGCTGGATGATATCGAGGAGGGTAAACAAGACTGGACGGAGGTGCTTCACACCTTCTACCAGCCGTTCGCCCAGCGACTGGCGGAGACGGAGCAAAGCGAGGAGCGCGTGCATCTCGAGCCAAAAGAGACCGACTACACCTGTCCGAACTGTGGCGCGAAGATGCTCCTGCGCCAGGGGCGCTACGGCAAGTTTCTGGGATGCTCGCGCTATCCGGAGTGCAAGACCATCGTCAAGGTTCAGCGCAACGGCGAGCCTGCGCCCCCGGACCGTCCCTCCGACGAGGTATGCAGAGAGTGCGGCTCGCCGATGGTCATCCGCTGGGGCAGGTACGGCGAATACCTCGCCTGCACCAACGACTCCTGCAAGGCACGGCGCCCGCTGGAGAAATCGGTGGGTATCACCTGCCCCGCTTGCAAGCAGGGGCTGGTCGTGGAGAAACGCTCACGAAAGGGCAAGGTATTCTACGGGTGTAGCCGGTATCCAGAATGCGATTACACCCTCTGGGACAAACCCGTCGGCAGGCAGTGTCCCCGGTGCGGAGACCCCCTGGTGGAGAAGCGCCAGCGCAACAAGCTGGTAGCTATCGCCTGCTCGAACAAGCTGTGCGACTATCGTGAAGAGCCAATGGAGGGCAGTCAGGCGCTGGCTTCGTGACAGAGGAAAATCATAGCCCTTACCGAACTGTCCATCCGGTGATGACCTGATGGACAGTTCTCTTTCGAAGGCGTTGCAGATACTGCGTGACGGGCTCGGCAACGCCGACGCCGGCTTCTATGACGGTCAATGGGAAGCTATTGATGCGCTCGTCAACCAGCGAGCACGCTTGCTACTGGTTCAGCGCACTGGCTGGGGCAAGAGTGTGGTCTATTTCCTCGCCACACGCCTGCTGAGAGAGGCGCATGGCGGACGCGGGCTAACGTTGCTGATCTCCCCTCTCCTTTCCCTGATGCGTAACCAGCTGGACATGGCTCGGCGCTTCGGTGTCAACGCCGAGACCATCCACTCTGCCAACACAGACGAGTGGGAGCGCGTGCGCGCCCGGCTGGCGAGAGATGAAGTGCACCTCTTGCTGATCAGTCCAGAGCGCCTTGCCAACGAAGAGTTCCAGCAGGCAATCCTGCCCGGCATTGCCTCTCGCATCTTCCTGCTTGTAGTGGACGAGGCACACTGCATCTCTGACTGGGGTCACGACTTCCGTCCAGACTATCGACGCATTACCCGTATCGTGCACTTGCTTCCTCGCAACGTGCCCCTGCTGGCAACCACCGCAACCGCAAATGACCGCGTGATTGAAGACGTACGACAACAGCTGGGCGACGGCGTGCAGATGATGCGCGGATCGCTGGCGCGGCGTAGCCTGCGTCTGCAAAACATCCTCCTTCCCTCTCAGGCTGAGCGGCTTGCCTGGCTGGCAGAGCACCTGCCGCGCCTTCGCGGAAGCGGTATCATCTACACGCTGACCGTCGCCGATGCCGAGCGAGTGGCACGGTGGCTTCGACAGCGCGGCATGGAGGTTCATCCTTATCATGCCGACCTCGGCAACGAAACCCGCGAACAGCTGGAACGGCAACTGCTGGACAATCGGGTCAAAGCGCTGGTCGCCACGGTCGCGCTGGGAATGGGCTTTGATAAGCCCGACCTCGGCTTTGTGATACACTTCCAGCGTCCCGCCTCGGTGGTGCATTACTACCAGCAGATTGGACGCGCCGGGCGCGGTATCGATCAGGCGGTCATCGTTTTGTTGGGCGGCGAGGAAGATGACGACATCGCCGATTACTTCATCCGCACCGCCTTCCCCCCGCAGATACACACCGATCTGGTGCTGGACGCTCTGCAACGTGCCCCTGCCGGACTGACACGAAGCGACCTCCAGCGTGAGGTCAACCTGTCAGCGTCGCAAATCGACAAGGTTCTGCGCCTGCTTGGAAGCGAGTCTCCATCGCCGATACTGCAGACAGGCAACCGCTACTATGCCTCGCCTGTGCAATACGCGGTCGACTGGTCGCGCGTGGAGAGGTTGACCGCTCTGCGCCGTGAAGAGCAGGAAGAGATGCACCGCTACATGCACAGCGACACCTGCCTGATGGAGTTCCTGCAAAAGGCTTTGAACGACCCGTCGGCTCAGCCTTGCGGACAGTGTGCGGTCTGCCGGGGACAGCCGATCGTGCCCACACAGGTCAGTCAGCCACTGGTGCACGAGGCAATACGTTTCCTGAGGCGCTCGGAGGTCGTTCTGCCCGTCCGCCAGCGCTGGCCCGCCCGCGAAGGGCTGGTTTTCACGGAGGGCAAGGCGGTAATTCCCGAAAACCTGCGAGCGGAGGAAGGACGTGCGCTGGCTCTTTGGGGCGATGCTGGCTGGGGAGCGATGGTTCGGCAGGGCAAATATGTGGATGGATACTACAGTGACGAGCTGGTGGAAGGCGTTGTGGAGATGATTGCCCGCTGGTCACCACAACCCAGACCGGTATGGGTAACCTGTGTCCCGTCCCTGCGCCATCCCAATCTGGTGCCGGACTTCGCCCGGCGACTGGCTGAACGCTTGAAACTGCCGTTCGTCGAATGCGTGGTCAAAGTACGTGAAACCGAGCCTCAAAAGGAGATGCAAAATAGCTTCCACCAGGTGCGCAATCCGGAAAACGTGTTCGAAGTGCGGGCGTTTTCCGGTATCGATAAGCCTGTGTTTCTGGTGGACGATGTGGTAGACTCTGGGTGGACGCTGACTGTGGTCGCGTTTCTCCTGCGCAAGGCGGAAAGCGGCCAGGTGTTTCCCGTTGCGCTGGCGAAACAGGTTTTGCGAGGAAGCGATTGAGATGGATGCTTTGAACCCGTTCACACAGGTCACCTGCTTGCTCTGCGCCCACACCCCCAAACAGGAGGTGGAACCGCTCACCCAGAGCGAATTCGCCAGCCTGTACCGGTGGCTGAATGAACACCATCTGCCTCTGGAGGCTCTGTTGGAACCGAACCCACAGTCGCTCCTCGCGCAAGTGGAGAGTGAAGTGCGACTGCCTGCACAACGGCTGGAGGCGTTGCTGAGCCGGGGTGTGTCGCTGGCGATGTGGCTGGAGCGATGGCTGAACGCGGGAATGTGGCTGATTTCGTGGCACGACCCCGATTACCCCGCCGTCCTGCGCGACAGGTTAGGCGACCAGTCGCCGATGTTGTTGTACGGCTTCGGCAACGTGAGTCTGCTGAAATCAGGAGGGCTGGCGATAGTCGGCTCTCGCAACGCCAGCGAAGCTCTGCTCGACATCACCCGCACCGTGGCGAACTGGTGCGCGTGGGAAGACTGGTGCGTGATTTCTGGCGGTGCGCGGGGCGTTGACCGCTCAGCGATGTCGGGTGCGATAGAACAGGGAGGTACCTGTGTAGCCGTGCTCCCTGCGGATTTAGCCCGTGTTGCCACCGATTCGACGCTCCGAGAATCCTTGCTGGCAGATAAACTCTGTCTGGTTTCTCCCTATCACCCCGAAAGCGGCTTCTCGGTAGGCAATGCGATGGGGCGCAATAAGGTCATCTATGCCCTCTCCGATTACGCTCTGGTCATTTCGTGCGAGCGGGAGAAGGGCGGAACGTGGGCAGGGGTAGTAGAGAATCTGAAGCGACAGTGGGTGCCTCTGTTCGTTTACCTCGGAGATGAGGCTCCGGTGGACAATGAGCATCTGCTGTCGCTGGGTGCGTTGCCGTTCCCGAAGGAGGCCGACCAGCCGCTCCGCCAGAAACTCCAGCAGGCAGTAGATACCACGCTGGAGCGGGAGATGCCACCTCGTGCCCGTCCTGCCCAGCTCTCTCTGCCCCTGCCGGAATGATGCGACGGCTCCCCTACTCCACCGTGACGCTCTTCGCCAGGTTGCGCGGCTGGTCGATCTCACAGCCTCGCTCACGCGCGATGTAGTACGCCAGCAACTGCATCGGCACGATGCTGACCACCGGCGCGAAGGAAGGATGCACGGGCGGAAGCACTATCAGGTCATCTGCCACCTGTTGCAGAATCTGCTCGTGTCCCTCAGGCGCAACAGCCAGCACAAACCCCTCGCGTGCCTTCACCTCCTTCATGTTGCTCACCATCTTCTCGAAGGTGTGGGGTTGCGTGGCGAAGCAGACAACGGTCACCCCCGGCTCGACCAGCGCCAGCGGTCCGTGCTTCATCTCACCGGCAGGATACGCCTCGGCGTGGATGTAGCTGATCTCTTTCAGCTTCAGCGCCGCTTCCAACGATACCGCGTAGTCATACCCGCGCCCCAGATAGAAGAAGCAGGTGGACGGCGCCAGGCGCTTCGCCAGCTGGATAATCTGCTCCTCGCCCTTCAGCACCTGCTCTACCCGGTCGGATAGCGACTGTACTTCGCGCACCATCGCACGCGCCTCGTCTGCGCTCAGTCGTCCTTCCAGCTGCGCCAGGTAAATGCCCAGCAGGTACAGCACCGCCAGTTGCGTGATATACGCCTTGGTGGACGCCACGCAGATTTCGGGACCGGCGTAGGTATACAGCACATGGTGCGCCTCGCGAGCGATACTGCTACCCACCACGTTCACGATGCCCAGCGTGGTGGCGCCATGCTCCTTGCACGCTCGCAGTGCCGCCAGCGTATCTGCCGTCTCGCCCGACTGGCTGATGATGATGGCAAGCGTGTCTCCGTCCACAATGGGGTCACCGTAGCGGAACTCGGAGGCGAACCAGATGTCCACCGGACGACGCAGTAACCGCTCGAAGAAGAGCTTGCCCACCATGCCCGCGTGCAGGGCTGTTCCACAGGCGGTGATGAGAATGCGCCGGAACCCGCGCAGCGCTTCGGGAGACAGGCTCAAGTCGGAAAAGGCAACCAGCCCGTCCTGCGAGATTCGTCCGCGCAGGGTATCACGCAGGGTGCGAGGCTCCTCGTGGATCTCCTTCAGCATGAAATGAGGATAGCCGCCCTTCTCGGCGGAGGACTCGTCCCATGTCACCTCCATCGGCTCACGATGTACCGGCGTTCCATCCACACGCATCACCTGCACGTTGTCGCGTGTGACCACCGCCATCTCGCCGTCCTCCAGCACGATGACGCGCCGTGTGTAGCGCATGACGGCAGGGATGTCTGATGCCACGAAGTTCTCGCCCTCGCCCAGACCGATGATCAGCGGCGAATCCTTGCGCGCGACCACAATCTTGTCGCGGTCTACCGTCGACAGCACGGCGATAGCGTAGGAGCCGCGCAGTTGCGGAAGCACCTTCTGCACCGCCGACACAAGGTCGTGTTCCAGTTGCTCCTCGATCAGGTGCGCGATAACTTCAGTGTCCGTTTCTGAGGAGAAGGCATGCCCGCGCTCCTGCAGGCTGTGGCGCAGTTCCAGATAGTTCTCGATGATGCCGTTATGTACCACCGCCACCCTGCCGGTGCAGTCGGTGTGGGGATGGGCGTTGTCGTGCGAGGGCTTGCCATGCGTTGCCCAGCGGGTATGCGCCACGGCGGTGAAGGCCGCCGTCTTTTCGCCTTCCAGCAGGCTTTCGAGTCGGGCAATTTTCCCCTCGCTCTTGATGACGCGCAAACTGCCGTTCTGGGGGAAAGCGATACCCGCGCTATCGTAGCCGCGATACTCCAGCCGGTGCAGCTGGTCGATCGCCAGTTCGATACCGTTGCGCGGACCGATGTATCCAGTAATGCCGCACATAGAGGTGCGCACCTCCTCGTGAACTTTCTCTATTCTATTTTCGGCAAAACGCCATTCTATTCTAAGGTACAGGGATGCCTTAAGGCAAGCACGAATAGAGCGTTGGTGGCTTTGCATGGTATAATGTGGTCAACACGTGGACAGGAGGCGCTGTATGGAACAAGTGGTGGTCTCGGTACGGGAGCTCAAGAGCCGCTTGAGCCATTACCTGCAAATGGTAATGCATGGAAACATTCTGCTGGTTACCAGCAGAGGCAAGCCGGTCGGGCGCCTGATTCCTGTCAGCGCGACGGTGAACGATGAGATTGCCCGCCTCATAGATGCTGGGGTCATCGCATGGGAAGGTGGGAAGCCAGGTATCCAGTCTCCGCCAGTTGCCCTGCGTACTGGGCAGAGCGTGGCTGAGATTCTGGTGGAGGACCGCCGGTGATACTGTATCTGGACTCCAGCGCCATCGTGAAATGCTACGTGCAGGAACAAGGCTCGCAGGAGACGCTTGGGCTCATACAGGCTAGCGAAGTCGCTGCGACCGTTGTCATTAGTCGCGCAGAGGTCGTTGCTGCCATCGCGAAAGCGGTAAGGCTTGGCTACATCACCCACGACGGGGCAGGAGCTGCTATCAGTGCTTTCGCCACCGACTGGACAAGGTTCGTGCGCGTGCAAATTACTGAAAACCTTGTAAACCGGGCAGCCTCGCTGGCATGGCATCGGCAACTGCGCGGTTATGATGCGGTGCACCTTGCAGCGTCTCTCACTTTGCGTGACGCCCTCCACACCGGTCTGACAGTCGCCACATATGACCGTGAATTGTGGGTGGCTGCTCGCGAAGAGGGCTTAGACGTGTTCCCTACCAACCTATAATATCCTTTAATATCCTTAATACCTGTGTCCCACCATTATAAGGGAATCCACACCGTAGCTGCCTCGTCTTATCTCCTGACAACACCCGATGAGGAGGTAACGACAATGAAACGAACATGGACAACCATCGCCCTGACCGCGCTGGTCGCCGCCCTGGTGGTCAGCCCGGTATGGGCGCAGGGACGTGGAGCGGGACGAGGCAACGGCTACGGTGCGAAGGGTCTGCCCTGCCCCTACGGATACACCCAACCCAACCCGAACGCGGGCGGCTGGTGGACGCGCGTCAGCCCCAGCGATCCCCAGCAGAAGCAGTTTGTGGAGCAGGTCAATGCCCTGCACGCGCAGATCCGGCAGAAACAGTTCGAGCTGGCGCAGATGCAGGCGAACAACGCGGACGCCTCAGCCATTCAGGCGAAGCAGGCGGAAATCAACGCCCTGCGTGAGCAGTTGCACCAGCTGCAGTACAGCAACCGCGACCTGAAGCAGGGCATCATGCAGACGAACCGCCGTGGCAACGGGTACGGCAATGGCGCAGGCAACGGTAACGGTATCCGCCAGCGCCTTCAGAAGCGCGATGGCACGGGACCGAACTGCCCGTTTGTGAACACGAAGTAAGAACCCTCTGTGGTACTGCAAGCGGAACCCCAGCCCCTTCCCTGCACGGGAAGGGGCGTTGCACTTTTACCCCCGTCGGGAAGAAACGAGAGAGATAGATACCTCACCAGGAGGCGTGCCTTCCAGCAAAACAGGCTACTGCCCAACCCCATGTTCCGCAGGCAGTGTCTCCACCATTGCCTGCAATTCGGCTTTACGTGCGTAGTCGACATCGAAGGACTGGATGCGCCTCCACAGCTCCCTGCACTCCTTGCTCCAGCCTGCCCGCGCCGAAGCCACGCACAGGAAGTGCAGATATGGCAGGAACGGTGACCAGGAAGCCAGATATTGCTCCACCTGCTTTCGTATGCCATCGCATTTCAAACCCAGCGTAGCGCAAAGCAATGTCTTCACTATGAACAGCTCGTCCTTCCGATTGGAGCGCAGGAAGGAATGCCAGATGACGGATAGCGGACGACGGCGATTCGTCAGTTGCTCGGTCCACCTTGTCAGCAGAACAAGCGGAACCGGATGGTTGCCGCGGTCATCGCATTGTTCCAGCGACATTCCGCGAAACCAGTTCGCTACCGCCACCAGCTGCGGTTCCAGTTCATGCACCGTCACGTCTTGCGCGACCTCCTCGAACAGCCCGAGCCCCAACATCCAGAAGATTGCTGTCCTGCTGACCCTGTCGGGCAGGTTCGCGCTTGCTTTCGCTACTGACCACCACTCGCTCAGCAGGTGCCGCGCTTCGGATATGTGCCCTTGCCCCCACAGGTAGGCAGCAAAGGGAAGAAACTCCAGCATATCCTGAAGGTCTGTGCTCTCCAAACTGACATATGCGGAAAAAGCCGGGTCGCTTTTCATCTTTTCCGGAAGGGCATGGAGCAAATAGGTAAGCCGGTGTCGGGCGCGTCTGCACTCGATATACGACGGAGCGAAGACGAAATGGTCCAGGGCGCACTCCAACGCCGTCTTCCAAACCTGTGAGTCTACAGGATACAGGCGAATAGCCTGCCAGAGCAAAGTCTCCGCCTCGTCAAACTCTGTCCAGTACGCCAGGGCTTGTGCCGCATGGATGAGGGCATCAGGATCCTGCACAAGCAAATCGCGCGCGTTTTGCACCAGCAATACCGCCGACTGTCCCCCTGCCCCTGCCAGAAGAGCACTCAGAGGGCTCGTCGCCTGCTTACCAGGCATCTGCCGGAGGAGATGAACCAGCAGCGAAAGACGGGCGCGTCTGGCATCCTGGCTCAGGCGTGGTGCTTTCCACACATAACCTATTGCCGCCATCCCGAAGACTATGTCGGTCAGTATATTACGCACACGCCGCCACATCGCCCGTTCTGCACAACAGCGTTCATGCTTACGACATTGCTGTAACGCGCGCAAGACTATCGCGACAGCGCCGTCCAGCCTGTTCTACACTATCAGACACAACGGGGGCATCTACTGTTTCAACATGGGAGAGCGAGGTTCCGCCCGTGCCCTGTCCGTGTCGTTGCGAGAAGCGAAGCGACGAAGCAATCCCCTCCACCTCCATCGATTCGTAGAGGAATTGCCTTGCTTTCCTGCAGAGGCTCGCAATGACACTTCTCGCACAGCTCACCAGAAGGTTCGCCCTTCACGAAACAGCGCAGGACTTTCCCCAAACCGCGCGAAAGCTTCACCGTATCCCAATGCATCACAGGAGTGAACACGATGAAACGTGTCATGATATGGCTGGCGTTGCTAACCATGGCGATGGGTGTGCGCGCCGATACGCTGGAACTGACGGATGGAACCGTCCTGCGCGGCTGTTTCATCCGCGACGAGGGCGTGCGCCTGCTCGTCTGGGAGAGCATGCAACAGGTAGGTGGACCTGCGAAGGAATATCCTCGCAGTATGGTCAAGTCGTTCAAAATCGAGAGGGACGACTCGTGGGACGCCCGCCCCAACCTGCCCGACCTTACCGTAACCTTCATCGAGCTGAACCCCAAACTGGCGGGGTTGCACGGCAGGGTGCATTACGACCAGTGGGGTCGCCCCAAAATCGCCGGTGCACCGGTACTGCCCGACCTCGGCGAGGAGAGCTACCTGAAGCCCGAAGAGATTGTCCGCAAGCTGAAGCTGAAATACCAGCCCGGTGAGCCGGTTACCCTCACCGCCCATGTGAAGAACGTCGGCTTCGCCACTGCCCAGCCGTTTGATTACGTCTGGCTGATCGACGGCAAGGAGGTGAGCCGGGGCAGGCATCGCGGCAGGCTCGCTGAGATGCAGGAAGCCACCTTCACCCTGCGCTGGAACTGGCAGGACGGCTTCCATCACGTGACCTTCCGCATCGTGACCAACCAGCCCGAAATCGCCACCATCAACAACGAGGTCACCGACCCGCTGTGGGGCTGGGGGTTCTTCTACATCGTCAGCAACAAGCGCGTGCAGATGTGGCATACCTTCCGCAGCGCAGCAGGAACCTTCTGCTTCGAAGACTACTACCGCTGGCATATCGACATCATGAACCTGCTGTTCCAGCATAGCATCTTCCCCGCTTCGCCCGAAGGTATCAAAGCGCGTGTGCGCCTCGACCGCATCATCTACACCGAGGATGTGGATAAGGCGGTGCAGAGCCTCGTGGCGCCGGATGGCATCGCCTACCATCAGGGCGGATGGATATGGCACGACAGCCCCGAAGAGAAAGCAGGCAAGTGGACACCGCCCACGAAAGAGTGGAGACAAAACACCGAATGGTCGCTACCACACGAGCTGGGACACCAGCTGGGGCTGACCGACTGGTACGCGCTGGACTACGCCGGACACGAGTACCACAAAATGCCCGATAACGGCGACCCTGTGGCACATTTCATGACCCACCCCGTCACCATGATGCACTGGCACGGTCCGCAGGTATGGTCGGAGGCGGATGCGGGCTACCTGAACATGACCTGGCACAAACCGCGCGGGCACTTCGGCGACCACTACTTCGCCATCCCCGCCGAGAACTTCCTGCGCATCGTGGACGTGAACGGCAAGCCGGTCGCCGGGGCGAAGGTGGAAATCTACCAGCGAGGCTGTGTGGTGGACACCAGCGCACCGCCCGGCGAGGAAGCGGGGGTCAAATACTACCCGGTCATCGAGGACGGCAACTTCGACCATCCGGTCTCCAAAGACCCGGTGATTGTGGGCGAGACAAACGCCGAGGGCATCCTGCGCCTGCCCAACCGCCCTGTGAAAGAGGTGCGCACGCTCAACGGCTTCCACCGGCGTCCGAACCCCTTCGGCAATATCAACGTGGTGGGCGGACGTGGGCTGATGCTGGCAAAAGTTACCAAATATAACCGCCCATGCTACTACTGGCTCGAGATTACCGACTTCATCACCGCGTGGTTCCGCGGGCAGAAAGACCGTTTCACCATCACTCTCAAGACGCCGTATGGCTCGGTGGACTCGCCCCTGCCTCCCCGCAACGTGCGTGTGGAGCGCATCGACGAGCATCATGTGAAAGTAACCTGGGAAAAGCCCCTCACCATCCGCGAGACACAGTATCTCGACCGCGCCATCGGCTATCGGGTGTACCGGCGCATCTCCAGCGACGGGCTGAACGACCGACCGTGGTTCCCCGTTGCCACCGTCGGACCCGACACCTTCGAGTGCGTGGTGGACCTGCGCCAGCGACCGGAGGACGTGTACTGGTTCTCACAGGTCAACCGATTCGCCGTGTCCACCATCGGCGAGCTATCGGTAGAGAGCGAGCTGGTGGAGACCCTACTGCCACAGAAACCATAGCCGGTCGATCAGCAGGCGGGCGTCCGCGTTGCCGGTGTTGACCACGATGCGCACGAACAGGTCGCCTTCGTAGGAGACCCACCGACCGGCGGGCGCGGGCAGACTGAACTCCAGTGTCTGACCGGCGTGGTTGCCCGCCTGCGCACGGAATACCTCCACCCACGCGCCGTAAGGGTAGCTCCCTGTGCTGAAGTCGTACAGCTGGACGCTCTCTACCGGGTCACCCGCCAGCCCGAGGTACTGGCGCAGGTACTCGCAGGTGATGGACTGGACGCTGTTCTTGTCCAGTCCGCGCACCAGCAGTTTGAGGTCGATGGTCTTGCTGTTGTCCGTACGCGGGCGCGCCACCAGCACCTTGCCATCCGCCTCCAGCAGTTCGACATAACCACCGGTGACCTGTGCGCCCTGTCCATACCGCCCCACGATACCCACATCGCTCGGCGCGGTAGCAAATCGGGCATTCGCACTCCCAACCGTCAGCCAGAACCTGCCCGATTTCCGCCCTCGCCCCTCCACCTGCAACCAGCCCGAAGAGGCTCCAGGCGGTATCTGCACCACGATGCGCGAATCGCTCCATTCCAGCACCTGCACCGAGGGCTTCGGGCGCGGTACGGGTCGTACCGCGAGGGTCAGCATCTGCCCCGCCTGCAGGTGGACACTACCCGGCTCCCAACCGAACCCTCGTCCGAAGATGGTCACCGTGCCGCCGGTTGCCGGGACACGATGGGGGCTGACCCAGTGTATGGTGGGCGTGATAGGGTACCATGGCGACAGCGCGAGGAGCAGGTTCAATGCCCGCCAGGCGTCCACACGCCCGTAGCTGGTAAACGCGCCGGCTACAGGGTCGTTCAGGGGAACTGAGGCATACTCCAGCGCCGAGCGAATCTGCTGGACAGGAGCGTTCGGCTGGAGCGACCACAGCAGGGCAGTCACTCCCGCGGCGTTCGGCGTGGCGGCGGATGTGCCTGCGAAGCGGTCGGTATAGCCCCCGCCCAGCGTGGTGGCGGTGATGCCTACGCCCGGCGCGCTCACGTCCACCCACGTACCGTGATTCGAGAAGCTGGCTTTGCGGTCGGCAGTGGTGGTAGCCGCAACAGCCACCGCCTTGTCGTAACCGGCCGGGTAGATGGGGAACGGCTCGTCGAAGTTGCCCGCGGCGGCAACCACCAGACAGCCCTTGCTCCAGGCGTAGTCCACCGCCGCGCGAAGGAGAGGGGTGAGGTCGTCGCTGAAGTAGCTGATGCTCTGCACCTTCGCACCCATATCGGCGGCGTACACCACCCCCGGCGCGAACATCGAGTCGTAGGAATAGCCGTTCGACAGCCCGATCTTCACGCACATAATCCGACAGCGGTAGGCGATACCCGCCATCTGGTAGCCGTTGTCGCCCGCCGCGGCGATGATCCCTGCGCACGCCGTGCCGTGTCCGTGGTCATCCATCGGGTCGCGGTCGCCATAGGCGAAGTCCCAGCCGAGGTCATCATCCACGAAACCGTTGCCGTCATCGTCGTTACCGTTGTCGGGGATTTCGCGCGGGTTGCGCCAGACGTTGGGCGCGAGCTCCGGATGCAGGTAGTCCACGCCGGTATCCAGCACCGCCACCACCACGTCAGGACTGCCCTGTGTGATGTCCCACGCAGAGGGAACGTTCATGCGGAACAGGTTCCACTGGTTGGGGACGAGCGGGTCGTTTGGCACATAGGCGAGGCGGTAGGCGCGGTCAGGATACGCCTCCCGCACCAGTCCCTGTGTCTTCAATTGCGCGATGCTCTCGTCCACCTGCCCGTATGGCACTTTCAGCACCGCGTAGCCCAGCCGGGGGATTGTGCGCAAAACGGGATAGCCCATCTGCTGAACTGCCCTCTGCGCGGCGACGTTTGCAAACCGCACGATGATTCGGTCGGGCGCGGACAGCACGCGGGTTTGAGAGGTCAACATCGGTTCCAGCGCCTCATTGGCGCTCAGCGCGACGCAGAACAGCAACAGCAACGGCACAAAAAGACGCCTCATCCTCTGTTCCCCTTTCCAGCACAGATAAATAACCACAGCCTATCTTACGCCATCTGCAGGTGCGACGTCAACGGTGGGCAGGATACAGGCTGCCCGGCAACCAACGAATCTCTCAACAGGACGTTCCCGCTCCCTCGCCGAACCTTCTCAACAGCATAACGTGCCGGAAGCAGGAGGAAGGGGATGCCAGTAGTCTGGAGTGCTATAGCGTTGTGCTTGATCACCCTGTCGGCGAATGCATCTGGGCAAAGTACTCCGAAGCCGTATATCAAAGATATGGACGTAGTGGGTTTTAAGCTGGTGTTTTCCGACGAGTTCAACGAAGTGAGCTGGACCGACAGAAGCCCGAAGGGAGAGGCAAAGTGGTTTTCAGCCCCTTCAGTGCCGGGAAAGTTCATAGGGTTTCAAACGCACTCCAGAGACTCGATGGTTATCCGGAACGGCGTTCTCGTGAACACGCTTTCCGTGAAGCTGCATGCTGATGTCAGAGGTAGTTTTTGCGCTGGACCGGTTGGCATGAAGGACAGGTCAGGCAAAGAGCTGGTGCGTGTGCAGAGCCTTGGCTCGAAGATCAGGAGCCGCGACGGTCTGGTCTGGGGCAACGCGGGCTGGGTCGGGATGAAGTTCACCCCCTCCCGCAACATCACGATTAGCCAGCTGGGGCGATACAACATTGGGGGATCGAAGGGCTATTACGATGTGCGAATCTTCGACGCCGTCACTGGTGACGATGTGGCAAAGGCAATTGTAGAGCTGAAGGGACACCCGGATGGCTGGGTGTACGCGCCGCTGGTCGGTAAAACCAGGGTGACTCTGCGCGCCGGTCACCCCTATTACCTGGTGACCAACACCCTGGGCTGGGACCGGGACACGAACGGTTACGTGGTGGACGAATGGTACGACGGCAGATCGTCTGTAACAGCTACCCAGCACATCACCATCCACCAAAGCGCGTGGGGCGTGTGGGATGCAGGCTCCCTGTTCTCCATCGACCCCACCGGAGCCGGTTTTACCCAGCAATACGGGTACTGGGAAGCGAAAGTCAAAATGCCAGCGGGTGGACTGGGAGTCTGGCCCTCGTTCTGCCTGTACACTATCGCGAGGGATGGCTCCAGACTGAGCGCGGAGTTCGATATCTTCGAGTATTACGGCAACGCATACGAGCAGGACAAGGACGGCGGCTTCGGTATGCGTAACCACAACTGGGGCGAAGGTCCGAAGGAAGCGGAAGTGGACGTCTGGCCCGCCGTGTCCAAGCCATGGAAGAACTGGCATATCTACGGTTTTCTCGCCACCCCGACCAGATGCGCCTTCTATGTGGATGGCGAACCCGTAGCACAGTTTTTGACACCGACCAGCTATCTCAACGCCCCGATGTACATCACTCTGGAATACAACGTTGGCGGCTTCTGGCCCGTTACCGGACTGATTGCCAACTCGAAGATGGAGGTGGACTGGGTGCGGGTCTGGGCACTGGAGTAAAGGGGCAACCGCGTGCGGTTGCCCCCTGTTGACTGGTCTGCAAAGCATCACTGCCCCGAAGGACCCGGAGACGGTGCACCCGCTGGCGACCCGGCTCCGCCACCGAACCACGAGGGACGCTCCGTTGGCAGAACGCTCTGCTTCTCCTTCTGCTGTTTGTTCCACTGCAGACCGATAACCACCAGCGCCACCACGATGATGATCACCGCAATGACGCCCATCAGGGTGCGCTTGCCCTGATCCTGCATCGCTTTCCTCCTTGTTTGCGGTCAGGCAGGCGGCAGTTGCCACCTGCCATTGTTTGCTAATCGAGATCCCAACCCTGCGCGGGGTCCCACGTGTTGCGGCGGTCGTCCCTCACGAACCAGTGCGGGTCGAAATTGGCGCAGGGATAGGGCTCCACCTCCCACACGCGCTGTTTGACGAAGCGGTGATTACCCGCCATGATGTAACGCGCATGCCCGTCGGCAAATATCGCGTTGAAAGCCATACGGGTAAATGCCTGAGGGTCGGTGCACGACCAGAAGGGCACGCTCTTCTCGGCGTGGATCGGGCTGTTCTCGTATGCCATGATGGTCTGGGCGACTTTGTCGATACCTGCCAGCTTCACGCCACAGCGAGCACCGGTCGCCAGCGCCAGCTTGAAGTCATACGACAGCCCGCGGAACCCCGCCACGGGCCACAGGTCGGGACAACCGTTAGCGGGCCACCCGCCCCACTTCCAGAAGTCGTCGTTGTAAGAGGGGCACACGAAGATCTGCGCGTTCTTCACGTAGGGCTGAACCAGCACCGCCCAGCGAGTAAACGCCATCACGATGTCTCCGGTGCAGTCGGCGGTGTGGGCGCACTGACTGCTCCACGAGAAGAACTTCTCATCGTAGTCCTGCAGGTACATGCCGATGCCAAGACCGATCTGCTTCATGTTGCTGAGGCAGCTGGTCTTGCGTGCCTGCTCGCGGGCTCGGGCGAACACGGGGAACAGAATCGCTGCCAGTATCGCAATAATCGCGATGACCACCAGCAGCTCGATGAGGGTGAATGCTCGGGTCTTCATGATTTAACCTCCTTCGATTGAGTTTCGTGCGTCAACGATGACGCGGATAGCACAGAAAGAGTGTGGTCGGATGCAAAGAACCTCGCCACGGTGGTTATCACCTCTGGCGGCATCACCTCCCCTTCTATTCGTCGCTTCAGCCGCAGTGCGGCGGTCTGCCCCATCTCGTACACCTGTTGCACCAGGCGATGCACCGAGCGCGTCACGCGGGTCATCAGAGGTGGCGCGTCGGCATAGCTGAGCAACTCCAGGTCGTCGGGGACCATGATACCCAGCCGGTCGCACGCCTCCAGCGTCGCCACCATGTAGTAGTCGTGCAGGCAGAACACCGCCGTAATCCGATCCTGCCGATTCATCAGCGTGAACAGCGCGTCGTGCAGTGCCTGAACCATATAATCCAGCTTCAGGCTTTCGTATAGAGGGAAGCGGCGTATCAGCGGCTCGGGGTTGTCGTAACCAAGTTCGCGCATTACCTGCAAATAAGCCTCATACCTCGCCCGAATGGACGAAACGTACAGCCCGTCATCGGTGAAATGGGCGATCGCGCGGTGCCCTTTCTCCGCCAGGTAGCGCAAGCCCACGAGGCTGGAGAGGTAGTTGTCGGTCATCACCACGTCGCAGGACACGCCCGCGGGCTGACGGTCCACACACACCAGCGGCTTGCCACTGTCAACCAGCCGCTGGAGGATCGAGGTGTTTCGCGGGTCGCAGGTGGGATAGCAGATGATGCCATCTGCCTCGTTCTGCATCCGTCGCAGATACTGTGCCTCACGGTGGGGGTCGTTCTGGGTCTCGCACAGGAGCAGGTTATACTGGTCGGGCAGAGCCTGGCGGATGCCGCGCAGATACTCCACCTGCGGGTAGTCGTGGATGAACGGAAAGATTGCCGCCACAAAGACCGGCCTGGCAGGAGGAGGCTCTGCCACCATACTGCCCTGCCTGCGCTTGCGCGATACCAGCCCCAGCCGCTGGAGTTCAAACATCGCGCGGTGTGCTGTGACCCGACACACGCCGTATTGACGAGCCAGATCGGTTTCAGAGGGCAATGGCGTGCCGGGCGGCAGCTCCCCGCTTTCGATTCGCGCGCGAATGGCGTCCGCTATCTGCTTCCACTTCACGGAAGACATGGCGCATTACCCTAAGGTTTACATCATCACTCATCTAAGGTATTTTCATCATACATCTTCTCGGCACTTTTGTCAATATCCTTTTTGGGGCGTTTGAAACCTCCTCCCGCCCCGTGTCATTGCGAGGAGCAAAGCGACGAAGCAATTTCCTACGCCTACCGCGATTCGCAGGGGATTGCTTCGCCTGCCTGAGGGCACGCTCGCACTGACACATCACCTGTCACCCTGAGCGCAAGCGAAGGGTCTCAGCCATGTAAGAAAAATGAGATGCTTCGCGTTCGCTCAGCATGACGCAAAAAGGTTTCATGTTGTCATTTAATACTGTCATTCTGAGCGAAGCGAAGAATCTCTGAGATGCTTCGGCTGGCGCCTCAGCATGACAGGATTTCGGCACCCCAGCATGACAAGAGGTCGGCGACTTCGCAACACCCCTGCCCCGCAAACACCCCTATGAACCCGTTGATTCTTCCAGCGCGAACATGGTAACATACGGCTACTATCGCTAACATCGCCAGATGAACTTCCGGTGCAGGAGGGGCTTCGTCATGAGGCTGTGGTTCATCATCGCTGTGCTGGTGCTGGGCGGAGGCTTCGCCATTTTCCGACTGGCAAGCTACAACCCGCAGGGACACCACGAACTGGTAGACCTTGCCGGTATCGCCACGTGGGAGCCAACCACTGAGCAGATACGCTCCCAAATCCAGGCGACAGAGCCCCTCCAGAAGCAGAAGAAGCAGTATACCGAGCTCTTCCGCTCACGCTACCGCCGCCAGAATATGGCGGTGAACCTGCGTGTAGACACCGACGGCGTCTTCTATCTCGAGTGCGCGGCGACTATACCCACCTGGGACAAAGCGTTGATTGCCGGGCAGGCATGGCAGGAGGTCAAAGAGCTTTTCGGTGGCGAGCCGCAGGTGCTTATCTACGAGTCCTACATCGGCATCCCATCGCGGCGGGTAGGTATCGCCCGGTCGAATGGCAAGCAGCCGTCGGCGCTCGAAATCGTTTTCGACACCGGCTGGCACCTCCGGCGAAAACCGCAGGCGAACGACTTCCTGATAACCGTTCGTCAGGGGGGTTAGACCACCAGCCTGCTGAGGTCGCCAATCAGCCGGTAGAGCGCATCCACGCCTGCCAATAACCGCAGGCGGTTGAGCTTCAGGGCTTCATCCGGCGCCATCACCAGCACCTCATCGAAGAAACGGTTGACCGACCCGGTGAACGCTTCCAGAGATGCAAACACCTCCGCCGTACGACAGAGAGACGCCATCTGCACCATCTCTGCCTGATACCGGGATGCCAGCTCGTAAAGGGTACGCTCCTCCTCGTGCTGGAAAAGGGCAGTATCTACCTGCGATAGCCACTCCGCAGGCGGTTGCCAGTTCGCCGTCGGAACCAGCTTGCTCGCCTCCGCCGATTTGAGGATGTTGCGCACGCGCGTGCCCGCCAGCGCGACCGGCGTCAATCGCTCTGCAGGCATGGCGTTCAACATCTGCGCGTTTGCTCGCACCGCGAAAGGCTCCGCGCGCTCTTCCGCCAGCACCGCCTGAACCACATCGTAGCGGATGCCCTCGTCCTCCAGAAGCGCTTCCACCCGCTGAGAGAATATCTGCGCCAGCAGACGCAGCCCTTCTTCGGTAACCGACACTCCCTGCCGAGCATACGCCCGCACCGCCGAATCCACAAACGCCCACAGCGGCGGAAGCCCCTCTACCGTTGCCAGAATCTGCACCGCGCCCTGAGCCGCTCGGCGCAGGCCAAACGGGTCGCCCGAGCCGGTAGGCACAATCTGCAGTGCGCCCACATAGCCCACGAGCGTGTCCACGCGGTCACATACTGCCAGCAGGCGTCCCAACGGGCTTTCCGGCAGGGTATCGCCCGCAAAGCGCGGCATGTAGTGTTCCGCAATCGCCTGCGCCACCGACGGCTCCTCACCGGAGAGCAGAGCATACTCCCTGCCCATTACGCCCTGCAGAGCGGGCAGTTCCATCACCACCTCTGTGGCGAGGTCGGCTTTGCACAGGGTAGCCGCCCGCTGAGCCAGCGCGGCATCGATACCCGATTGTTGCGCCATCTCCGCCGCCACCGCCGTCAATCGCTCGGTTTTATCCGCCATCGTGCCCAGTTTTTCCTGAAACACGATGCGCTGGAGGTCATTCACGAACGCCTCCAGAGGCTGCTGGCGGTCGCGCTCGTAGAAGAAGTGGGCGTCGTTGAATCGGGCGGTCAGCACGCGCTCGTTGCCTTCGCGCACGATGTCCAGATGCACATCGTTGCCGTTGCGCACGGCGATGAAACAGGGCAAAAGCTTGCCCCCAGCATCCACCACCGCGAAGAATCGCTGGTGCTTTTTCATCGCCGTAATCAGCACCGGTTCAGGAAGGCTCAGGAAGCCGGGGTCAAATCGCCCCAGCAGCGCCGTGGGGTATTCCACCAGGTGCGTTACCTCGTCCAGCAACGCCTCGTCCCACAGCACCTGTCCGCCCGCCTGCTGAGCGAGGCGGTTCGCCTGCTCGCGGATGCTCTCCCGGCGTCGGCGATGGTCTGCCATGACGAAGCGGGCTTCCAGCTCGCGCAAAAGGTCGGCGGGAGCGGACACCTCGAACTCTTCGGGCGCCAGGAAACGATGCCCGCGCGAGCGGTTGCCACTGCGGATGCCGTCCAGCTCAAACGAAATTACATCTCTGTCGTAAAGCGCCAGTATCCAGCGAATGGGGCGGCAGAAGCGCAGGTTGCCACTGCCCCAGCGCATCATCTTGGGGAAGGTCAGCGAGCGAATGGCATCGGGGAGGATTTGCGCGGCGACTTCCGGCGTGGACTTGCCTCGTTCAAACACTTTCGCCATCACGTAGTTGCCCTGTGGGGTGCTGACCACTTCCAGGTCTTTCACATCCACCCCCTGCTTGCGTGCGAAGCCCTGTGCGGCAGGTGTGGGGTTGCCCTGCGCGTCGAAGGCGACATTGGCGGCGGGCCCGCGCACCTCGCGCACCACGTCGGTCTGGCTGGGAGCCACGTCGTGGAAGTGCACAATCAACCGTCGCGGCGTGCCGAAGGTTTCTACCTGTCCAAAAGCGATGCGGGCATCCTGCAGGCGCTGGGCAATGTTCTCCTGCAGTTGCTGTAGCGCACTCTCCACCACGCTTGCCGGAAGCTCTTCCGTGCCGATTTCCAGTAGCAGTTCAGACACGATACCCAGTGACCTCCCCGTGTAGAGTTGTTGATGATGACGCCCTTCCCGCTATGCTGAAGCCGATCCTGTCATGCTGAGCGGTAGCGAGGCATCTCGCCCCTTACTCTCGCTACAATGAGATTCTTCGCTTGCGCTCAGAATGACAGAATCAGCAACACCATTCCTGTCATGCTGAGCGGTAGCGAAGCATCTCGCCTTCCGCCATGCCACAGCCTGCGCTGCGACCTCAACGCATAGATTATACGAAACGAAGGACTCCTGTGCAAGGGACGGGATCAGTGCACGAGGACGAAGCGGAAAGGCAGGCGATACTGACACCATACCCGCGCGCGGACGTTGCGGATGGGCAGGAATCCCCAGTCCCGGCTATCGTTGCTCACGTCACGATTGTCGCCCATCACGAACAGCATCCCTTCGGGCACGGTGACCTCGCGCATGAAGTAGTGCATTTCATAGTGGCGATAGGGCTCGGGCAGAGGCTTGTCGTTGATGAACACCCTGCCGTCGCGGATTCGGATGCGTTCACCCGGCAGGGCGATGACCCGTTTCACCATCAGCTCGTTGCTACCGTCGGGCACGATGAACACCACCACGTCACCCCGCTGGGGCTGTCGCCATCGATAGCTCAGTTTCTCGGTGAGTACGCGTGAACCGTGGCGCAGGGTGGGTTCCATACAGCGGCCGTCCACGCGGAAGCCCTGTCCTATAAAAGTTACCGTCAGCAAAAATACGAGGGCACTGACCACCGCTACTCGCACGGCTGTGACAAGCCATGCGAGCAGCGCCGCTTTCATCCGACAGTCAGTGCCTCCTCACTCTTCAGTAGCGGGAAGCCCGTCTCTTCCCGCTGCTTGAGGTACTGCACGCAACACTTTCGCGCCAGGGCGCGCACGCGATTGATAAAGCTGGCGCGCTCTGTGACGGAGATACTGCCTCGCGCGTCCAGCAGATTGAACACGTGCGAGCACTTCAGCGCGTAATCGAACGCCGGGTGCGTGTAGCCCAGGTTTACAATACGATGTCCCTCCGCCTCGAACATCTCGAACAGGCGGAACAGCATCTCCACATCGGCATGGTCGAAGTTATAGTAGTTATGCTCGATTTCGGCGTGGCGGTCGACCTCACCGTAGGTGATGCCGTGTGCCCACTCCAGCTCCCAGAAACTGCTTTTGCCCTGCAGGCACATCGCCAGCCGCTCGGGTCCATAGGTTATTTCGGCACAAACGGGGCGGCACTCGATACCGCCCATCTGCTGGAAGTAGGTGAACTGGGTGATTTCGGTGCCGTCCAGCCACACTTCCCAGCCCACACCAGACGCGCCCAGCGTTGGCGCTTCCCAGTCGTCCTCCACGAAGCGGATATCGTGCTTCAGCGGGTCGATGTCCAGCGCACGCAGGCTGTCCAGATAGAGGTCTACCACGTTATCGGGGGAGGGTTTCAGGATGACCTGGTACTGGTAGTAGTGCTGGACGCGCATGGGGTTGCGTCCGTAGCGTCCGTCGGCGGGGCGGCGCGAGGGCTGGACGTACGCCACGTTCCAGGGCTCCGGTCCCAGACTGCGCAGAGCCGTGCCCGGCGCCATCGTACCTGCCCCTACTTCCACGTCGTAGGGTTGCAGGATGAGGCAACCGTGCTGTGCCCAGAACTGTTCCAACCGTAGCAGGAGTTCCTGAAAGGTCATGTTACCTCAGTTGTTCAGAAAGAGTTCGCGCAGGTCGGCATTACCGAGCGGTAGCCCCGCCACCTTGCGCTTGATTCTGGCAAGCGCGTTATCCACCGACTTGGTCTTGCACTGCAGTGCTTCGGCGATTTCCCGGTACGACTTGCCGAAGTGGTAGTGCATCAGCACGCGCCATTCGAAATCGCTCAGCAATTGCTGTAGCGTGCGCTGGAGCTGTCGGGTGTCCTCGGCGCGGAGCAGTCGCTCCTCCGGGTCACTGCTCGGCTCGGCGGGCAGGATGTCCGCGAGGCTCCAGTCGGCGTCCTCGTCGTCTGAAGTCACCTCCAGCGAGAGGGAGGTGTTCAACGGCATCTGTTTCTGGCGCGTCGCCGCCTTGATGGCGGTGATGATGTGCCGCTGGATGCACACTTTGGCAAACGCCGGGAACGAGATGGGCTTATCGGTTCGGTAATCGAGGATCGCCTGCCACAGCCCGATCATGCCCACCTGCAGGAGATCCTCACGTTCTGCGCCCAAAAGGAAATACGATTTGACTTTGGTGCGAACCAGGTTTCGGTACTTATACAGCAGGAACTCTGCAGCCTGCTCGTCGCCTTTTTGTGCCTGCTCGACGATTTCGCGGTCAGTCATCTGCAGATAGCGACGGTAGCTGCGCTTGACGTGCATTTCACCTTCCGTGAACACTGTTCGTTCAATCCTCACCCAATATAGAGTGGGCGGCTGGACATCAGCCGTGTTCTGCACTCATCATACCAAAATCACTGAAAAAAGGCAAGGGGAAAAATGCCTGTGTTGAGGACGGAGCCTCCCCTCATGGGAGGCTCCAGAATGCTTGCCGCAACCGTCACAGCCCCTCATCCAGCGGATCGAACAGGATACCAGCCCGGCGGTAAGCCTCCTTCACCTCAAGTTCGGTCAGTCCGGGCGTATCGAGATTGATCGGCTCGCGGTAGTACTTCGCATGCCCGTCGCAGAAAACGAACATCCGCCCGCCCAGGTGGCGTTGACCTGTGCGCCAACGGACGAAGCCGGGGTCACCGACACTAGGACCGTAGCCAGGATAGCAGTAGTACACCCCCGACTCCGTAGGCAGACGACCAAACTCCGTGATCAGGAACACGCTCGCCGGCTTGTTGATAGACCCCAGCGCGAAGCCGGGTTTGCCGATGTCGCCCGTGCGCGGCGCGGAATTGGTCAGGTAAGCGTTCGCCGCATACGACAGCGGGAAGACGCGCTTCAGACCGTCCCGAATGGTGTTCATGTTGGTAAAGTCAATCGTGTAGACACCGGGCCAGTTGACCGCGATGAGCTGGTAAAGAAACGACGGCTTGGAGAAGTTGGCGTGGTCGGGGTCACTCGGACACACCAGGAAACTGCTCTTACCGGTACTCTTATGATAGGGAATAATGGAGAGGGGCCATCCCAGGATACCCAGCCAGCGATAGTCATCGATGTACGAGTCGTACCAGGTGAGAGCGGGTAGGCGCTCGTCGTAGTCCTGCGCATACATCATGAACGCTAAGCCCATCTGCTTGGCATTGGAAAGGCAGACAGCCTGTCGTGCCTTCTCGCGAGCCTGGGAGAATACGGGAAACAGCAGAGCTGCCAGGATTGCGATAATCGCAATAACTACGAGCAGCTCGATGAGCGTAAATGCACGCTTCATGGTGCCACCTCCATGTTTTTCTTAAGGCGTAATGCGAATGCAGAACACTGCTATCCGCATGCACTCTGCAATGACAGCGTAGCACTTGCGACACGCCCTGTCAAGTGGCGTCTGAAATTACGCTTCTCGACGGATGAAATGGCGTTCATCTCGCGCCGTGGCGCGAGATGAACGCGGGAATGTCTGTCGCTACACCTTGCGCCGGCGATTTGCCAAGCCAAACAGCAAGCCGCCAATGCCCAAGGCTGTCAAAGTGCTCGGCTCAGGTACGGGCTGAGTGACCAGTTCCAGACGGTTGATGACGAAGCCATTAGCCGCCGGGTTTCCCGTTGCCGGGTCGACGCACTGGAAAACCACCTTTTTGATGATGAGGTTGTCGTCCAGCACGCCGAGGAAGATGGGCGGATTAAACGCGCCTTCGGTCACGTTGAACGATCCCAGCAGACTACCGTCCTCCCCGTATACGTCCAGCAACATCTTGTAGGTCGGCAAGGAGCCCTGCGCTTGTGCCCCAACGCCTCGCACCGGGGTAGCAAAGGTAATCTCGATGGGACCCTGAAGGTTGGGGAACAGCAGGCTTGGATAGTCCCATCCGGTGGTGGGCCATCCTGCCCCAGCGTCCAGGCGGAGGAAGTTTATTCCGCCCGGCTTGTCCACGGTGAGCTGCACGCCATACACTGCGGAGCTGATCGTGAAGGGTTTGGGTATCAGTGTGTTCTGTGGACCGAGCACGCCCCAGTCGACGTAGTCATCGCCGCTCATAGCGGGTCGGCTGGAGACGAACTGCAGAGCGTGTGCATTGGTAACAATCGCTACCAATAGCATCACATACAGCAAGATGAGCAGACGCTTCATGGTGGTTCCCTCCTCTCTTGAATTAGCGATAGCATTTTAGCACTGGAACACTGACGAGTCAACCTGTTAACAGTACGAGAATCTCAATCAGCGCGACAGCCTTGTCAGTGCTCTCTGGCGACATGCGAAGGGCTAGCACCCGGAACCGGGAGCCACCTAACCGGCGGCTCCCCTCGTGTCACAGCAGTGCTGAAGCTACACGCCTTCGTCCAGCGGGTCGGTAAGCACGCCAATCCGCCGATACGCCTCCACGACCTGCGCGGTATTCACGCCTGCCATGTCGAGGTTGATCGGCTCGCGGTAGTACTTCGCGTGCCCGTCGCAGAAGACGAAGTTGCGCCCGCCCTGGTGTCGCTGACCCGCCTTCCAGCGCGTGGTGACGCCGTAGCCCGGGATGGTGTAGTACACGCTGTAGGGTATCTGCGACCAGGGCATGTTGCCTCGCCCAAACTCCGTCAGGAAGAACACGCTGGCGGGCTTGTTGATGGTCGCCAGCGCGAAGCCCACCTGCCCGATCGCACCCGACACTCGCGGCGACGAGTTGGACAGGTAGTAGTTCGCCGCGTACGACAGCGGGAACACCTGCGCCATCTCGTAGGTGGTCAGGTCGCGCTCGGAACCGGGCCAGTTCACCGCACGCAGCTGGTGAATGTACTCCGGCTTGGAGAAGTTCGGATGGTCGCTATCGCTGGGACAGACCAGGAAACTGCCCTTGCCGGTGTTCTTGTGGTACGGGATCAGCACCAGCGGCCACGACAGGCTACCCAGCCAGTTGTTGGCAGTGTCATAAGAGTCGTACCACGTGATGGCGGGGAAGCGCTCGTCGTAGTCCTGCAGATACATCATGAACGCCGTGCCCAACTGCTTGCAGTTGGAGACACATCCTGTCTGGCGCGCCTTCTCGCGAGCCTGAGCAAAGACCGGGAACAGGATCGCTGCCAGTATCGCGATAATGGCGATCACCACGAGCAGTTCGATGAGCGTAAATGCACGTTTCATGGTTGAACCTCCCTCCTCATGGACTATGCGCCTTCATTATGCGCGACGAAACTTAAGCGCATGTTAAGAGATGATAAACAGCCTCGCTTCTGTGCCCTCGTTCTGCCTGCGCCCATAAACCATCCCCTCACGGTGAGAGAATTACAGAACGATTCTAATTTGCTTCGCCGGAAAGGTCAAGACGACGGAGGGATCAAGGCTGTTTGAAAAACATAATCTGGAGGGCGACCCTCGCGGTGAGCCGTTGGTGGTGTCATCGGCTCGGCATGGGCTCCTCGCCCTCCAGCGTACGCTCTCTTTCCTGTCATGCTGAGGCGCCAGACGAAGCATCTCAGAGATTCTTCGCGTTGCTCAGAATGACGGTAATAGATGGCAGAATGATATAAATATCCGTGTCATTGCGAGCCTGCGCAAGCAGGCGAAGCAATCCCCTGCGAATCATGGTGGTCGCTGGAGACTGCTTCGTCGCTACGCTCCTCGCAGTGACACGGGTGTCGGGGGCGATTTCAAACACTCTCAGAGGGATCGTGTACTCGAACAATCGTTCGCCCTGAGCAGGCACACGCCTTTCAGCCAACCGCATCTCACTCATCCCAATCGAAAATCACACCGAGCAGGTCGCCGGGATGGTCACGAAGCGTCTCATAGATGGCGGGAGACTGCACGATAGGCACGATATGCGAGACCACAGGCTCCGCACGGATGGTCCCCTGCCGTACGAAGTGCAACAACACCCAGAGGTCGTCCAGACTGAAATGACAGGAGACTTCGATGGACGCCTCGGTCTGATGGAGCATACCCCTCAGGAACGTGGTTTCCGAGCGCACTGATAGCCGTGCCGCGATGGGAACAGGGTGAAGCCGTGTTCACCCAGCAGAGCGTGCCGTTCGGTGCCGTTGGTAATGCCTGAGTAGCGCGTGCGGATGAGCACCTCGGTAGCGGAGGTCCGCAGCGGCTCGCCGATGTCCACGAACTGCATTTCCCCACGCCGGGGATACTCGATGGCAATATTCTTCATCCACCTTGCTCCTTGCGGTAGCGGTCTGTGGGGGTTTTCTCCACCTTCAAGCGAGGGATGTAGCCCTCCTGCTCCATGTAGTAGTGTCCGGGACGATGCGAGCCTTCGGGGATGGTGCCCGGGAACGGGAAGATGGCGACGCCGTCTTCGAGAGCAACGCAACCGTGTTCCACCCCTGCCTCGATCATCCAGATATCGCCCTTCTCCAGAATGAACTCGTGATACTGCCCGTCATGATCGATCATGTATGCCTTCGCCCTGCCGTCCATGATGACCCAGGTCTCGTCGTGATCGTGAAAATGCTTTTCCACCTCACCGCCGGGTTGCCAGTAATGGGGCTGAGGATTTCTGTAAATTGCCATTGGGTTCACCTCCGCGGCGTACTTCTTGGAGTGCAGGCAAAGTCCTGCGCATAGCGACTTCCATGCCGGGGTTGTTTACAGACATCCGCGTAACCTCTATCAGGTATAATAGCCATAGTCTGTTCAGGAGCCGGTGTGATGAACCTGTTCGAGCTGGATACGCCTGCCCTTTCCGCTGCCGAAATCCTTTTCGGCTGGCGGGATACTCCTCGCCTGGTGGCGGTGGAGATGACCGAAACGGAAGCCATCCTGCACCAGCGCACGCCCGAAGGCACGCGCGTCAGTTGGCGAGAGCCGTTCACCCCGTGGTTGCTCACCACTCAGCCCTACCCGAACATCCCTGCACAGTGGCGCCAGCTGGACGGCGAAGGCTACTGCTGGATGGCAACTTTCGGCTCGTGGACGGAGTATCAGAGCGCGCGGATGCAACTGCGCGATATGCATGTGGAAATGCTGGCTTACGGCATCCCTGAACGGCAGTTCCTCACCCTTTCCGGATACACCCTCTTCAAAGAGATGCGCTTCGACGATGTGCACCGTATGCAGGTGGATATCGAGACCGCCGGGCTCAATCCCCAGGAACCCGCCAACCGCGTGCTGTTGATTGTCCTGCGCGATAACCGCGAGTGGAGCGAAGTGCTGGATGATGCCGACGAGCGACGTCTGCTGGAACGGTTTGTGCAACTGGTGCGCGAGCGAGACCCCGATGTGATCGAGGGACACAACCTGTATGGTTTCGACCTGCCCTATCTGCTGGAGCGCGCACGTCGCAACGGCATCACGCTGGCGATCGGGCGCAGTGGACAACCCATGGCCATCGGCAGTGAACGCAATCTGCCCATCGGCGCGATCAACCGTCCCTACCGCCCGGTGTACATCGCGGGGAGGCATGTGGTGGATACCTACTTCGCGGTTCAGCGCTACGACTGGGCGAAGGGTGACCTGCAGAGCTATGGGCTGAAAGAGGTGGCTCGCGCCTACGGCATCGCCGATGAGGAGCGCGTGCTGATCGACCGCACCGACCTCACCGAACAGTGGCGGTCCGACCCCGAGAAGGTGCGCCAGTATGCCCTGCAGGACGCGGAGGAGACCGCACGGCTGGCGGAGATCGTGCTACCCACCGAGTTCTACCAGACGCAGATGGTGCCCGACACCTACCAGCACGTGGCAACAGCCGGTAGCGGCGAGAAGATCAACGCCATCTTCGTGCGGGCTTATCTGCACGCCGGTTATGCTATTCCTCGTCCTCAGCCTGCCCGCGACTATCCGGGTGGCTACACGGAGGTGCGGTTAACCGGCGTCATTCCGCGCGTGGTGAAGGCGGACGTGGAGAGCCTGTACCCCAGTATCATGCTGTTGCATCGTATCGCTCCCGCCTCCGACCGGCTGGGCGTGTTTCTGCCCGCGCTGGAAGAGCTCACCCGGCGGCGACTCGAGGCGAAGGCACAACTGCGTCAAGCAACCGACCCCATTGCCCGCGCCTACTGGGACGGCATCCAGGGGTCGTTCAAAGTGCTGATCAACTCGTTCTATGGCTATCTGGGCGCGAATTTCCCCTTCAACGACTTCGACGCCGCCCGCCGCGTGACCGAAGAGGGGCGCAAGATCGCCGTGCAGATCATCGAGGCGCTGGAGAAGACGGGCAGTAAGGTGATCGAGGTGGACACCGATGGTGTCTACTTCCAGCCGCCAGAGAGCGTGCAGGGACAGGAGGCGGAAGAGGCTTACGTCCAGCAGATTGCGGAAACCCTGCCGCGCGGCATCCGATTGAGCTTTGACGGACGCTACCGCGCCATGATTTCGGTGAAGACCAAGAACTATGCCCTGCTGGACTATAACGGCAACTGGACATACAAGGGTGCCTCCCTGCGCTCACGTGCCGACGAACCCTACGGTCGGCAGTTCATCGCGGAGGTATTGCAGAGGCTGGTGGAAGGCGACCGCGAAGGCATCGCCCAGCTGTACCGCGACACCATCCGGCGCATCCTGCAGGGCGAGATACCCATCCACGAGCTGGCGCGGCGCGAGCGCGTGACCGAGAAGACCTTCACCAGCGAGAACAAGCGCAAGGCGGCGGAAGCGGTGCGGGGCGTCAGCGTCGGCGACTACGTGAACCTCTATCAGCGCAACGACGGCTCGCTGGGCATGGTAGAGGACTACGCCGGCGACGAAGACCGCGAACACTACGCCAACAAGCTCTATCGCTTCGCCCTGCGCCTGCGCGAAGCCATTGGAGAGGATTTCGACTATCTCTTCCCGCGCCCCGACGCGGTTATCCGCGAACAGCAACAGCCCAGCCTGTTCTGAATCGTCACCCCTGCCACTGTTCGCACTCCTCGCGGCGATAGTATGCCCTCCACACGCCCTCTGTCAGCGCTTTCTCGTAGTCGGTGTGTGCCCAGAACAGCTCGCACACGTACACGTTGCCCTGCTCGTCGGTATAGTACAGGATTCTCTCCGCCACGTTGCCGGATGGATACGCCAGGCAGTCGCTGCCATGCACGCTGTGCGAGTTCTGTCGGCGCAGTTCGGGATTGCGCAGGCGCTTCAGCCGTTCTTTCAGCACCTGCCGTATGGACGGCTCCGCGGAATCGAGGGCTTGCAACGCGCGGCGATGAAGGAAAAGGGGAGACGGTCGCTCCGCCTGAACGCGCGACAGGTACGCCTCGTAGAACGCTTCTCCCGTCGGGGACAGCATAGTATAGCCCTCTTCCTCCACCAGCAGGAGGCGGATTTCGTCGGGCAGAGGTTTCAAACGTTTGTCTACCTCCTTCGTAGAGCGCAGGTCGGCGCTGATCCACTCGAAGAAGTCGACGTAGGTGTCTATCAGACTGTAATCCCAGCTGATGGGCGTGGGCGGAAGTTCGATGATCTCCCGAAACGCCTCGTGGATATAGTACACGGGCACGTCGAACAGCAATCCGACCAGCGTGGCGTAGGCGATTTCAGCCTTGAAACCGCCCGTGGCGTTGATGAGCACCTCTCTGCCCTGCTCGCGCTCCCTGCGGATGGTCTCTATCAGCGCGCTCACGAGAGCCCGTAACCCCCGCATCTTGAATCGGCTCTCGCGATATTGCAGGTCGGGAACTTTGATCACCTCAGCAGGATGCCCGTGATTGCGATAGAAGGTGGCGAGTGCTTCCGCGGCACGCCTGCCCTCTTCGGTCTGCGAGCGCACGAACACAATGCGGTCATCCTCCTGCAGGAGCCTGCTCAGCGAATTGGTCTCGGCGGAGGCTTTCTCCGGCTCGGTGAATCGCAGGTACACCTGCAGGTCATTCGCCTGTCCTGCGCGCTCGGCGTTGGTCAACAGCGAAGTGCCCACTGTGGCGATAATCGTGCGCATAGTCATATCCTTTTCATAGAAGGGTCGTAAGCGTTTCACACCTTAGTTCGTCGTAAAGAGATGATTTCCTGCCCTTAAACAACGCCGAGAACTGATGTTCGTGCCAGACCGACCTGTGGTAACAACAAGCCCCCAACGCGTCGAGACGTCGGGGGCTGACAAAACAGTCAATAAGCCGCTGAAGACTACCACCAGCCGTTTCGTCCGGGCACGTAGATGTGGTCAACCCAGTTCAGCCGACCACGTGCCATCGCTTTAGCGTGCCCGTCGCCGAAGATGGTGGTGCAGTGACCGCTGTGACGGAATCGGGGCATCACCGCCGAGTGGGGCCAGCGTCCATCCCATGTGCCGGGCGACCAGTCGCGGTCTGGGTTGGGATAGGAAAGTCCAGTAGCGTTCTGGTTGGCGGGCCCGTTGGGCCAGCCCGCCTCAGGGTTCTCCCACGCCCACACATGCCCTGCGGCCTGGAAGAAGGGCCACGAGTTGGAAGTACCATCCGGCTGGACAGCCTGGAAATCGGCGCGTCCCTTCTCGAGGACAAATGCGATCTGTGCGGGACGGTCAATCTCCGCTAAGCTCGCCGAGACATCGCCACAGGGCTGAATCTCGTCTGGGCTACCCCACCAACAGCCTCGGAACAACGAATCGTGCACGCCGTAGTGGAATACCTGCTTGGGGTCAGGGTGAGAGGGACAGTTGAAGATAGCACCGACCCCACGAGCCGCGCCGTGCCCGGTGGCACCGTACTGACCTGTCTTCACGTAAGGCGCAATGTCCATCGTCCAGGCGCGTCGCCGCCCGGGCACGGTCGCGTCGCCCCAATCGCGCCACTGCTGGTGCGGCAGACGCTCGTCGTAGTCATTGGCGTACATCAGAATGGCAAGCCCAATCTGTTTGCCGTTGGAAAGACAGGTTGCCTGGCGAGCCTTCTCCCGTGCTTGGCTGAAGACGGGGAAGAGAATCGCCGCCAGTATCGCGATAATCGCGATGACCACCAGCAGTTCGATCAGAGTGAAAGCCTGGCGTTTCATCAGACTGCCTCCTTTTGAAAAGGTTTAGCACGATTCTAGCCCGCTCATATTAACAGGGTGCTATGGCGTTGTTAAAAGCTAGTTATCAGCAACAGGTTTGGAGTGGGACGGCGGCAGGGTGTGCCGAAAGGAGCGCGGGTATGCGTCGGCTGGTGGTGTGGCTGATGGGGTTCTGAGTCACAGAAACAGGAGGAAGCCGGGCATCATCTGAGTCCGTCGTGCCCAAAACACCCAGCCCCACACCGGTGGGGCTGGGTGCGCGTCCGAGACCGCGAGAACGAGACTTTCCGTCTTACTCCCGTCGTTTGGCGGAGCGCTTCAGGGCGGCTAAGGCTGGCGCCAGCACACCGATGCCGAACAGCGCCAGTGTGCCCGGTTCGGGGATGACGGATTGTGACACCGCGAAGCTGACATAGGCACGGGCACCGTACTTGTAGTTCTTGATGCGCGTGCCATCCAGCTCATACTCATCGATGGTATCGCCGCCGGTCAGCGGGTCTTTGAAGAACAGCTTCTTCTTGGCGCCGTCATCAAACCAGCCAACCGCTGTTACCCAGTGTCCCCCGTCATTGGTACCGTCTGCGTTCTTGTACTGGATGCGGAGTTCCACATCCTCGCCTGCCTCGATCTCTTTCTTCACGAAATCGAAGGTGTTGGTACCGTCGAACTGCCCACCTTGCTTCGTAACGATGATCTTGTCCAGCTTGAGGTCGCCGATGACCTTTTCCTTGCCCGGTTTGAAGTCACCAGGAGCGATGCCATCGTTCCAGTTCATGCCGTTTTTCAGCTGGTTGATCAGGTCTGCCTGCGCAGGTAATTTGCCACCAAGCGCACCCGGGTGGCGTTTCTGGAGCCAGAGCAGACTCTGCGCCGCTGCGGTTGGGGCACACTCGTTCTTGCCCTGTTTGATGCCAGGTGTGTCGTGGCGCACGCGACCGATAATGCTGTTCTGAGGTGACAGCGAGCCACTTCCGGGGTTCAGCGTCAAACCGTTGCCTGCGCCGTTGCCGCCAGCGCCTGCATCCAGTCCCAGATTGATACCGTCCTGCAGATCGCCGATGTCGTAGGTGGAGAACAACACGCTTGAGTTCGCCTGCAGGCTGGTGAAATCACCGGGTGACCGCGCGCTCAGATCGAAGGAGGCATACACGGTGTAAGAGCCCGAGAGACTGATACTGCTGAGGTCAAACGTGCTGGAGAAGGTGGCGGAGTTGCCTCCGAAGTCGGTGGACTGAAGCGGTATCGCCGAGTTGAACACCAGCCAGTCGCTTGTGTCCAGCCCATTGCTGTTCCAGTCCACTGCTACGTTCAGATAACCCACGCCCGCCGAGCTGGAAGGCGCGATCAACACATCCACGAACCCAACGCTGGTCGGGCTTCCGTTGATCGCTATCTGCCCGAAGCCGACCACAGGATCTCCCCGCGCGCCGGTCGCCAGCAACAGCGCGATTACCACCACGACGCCCGTAAAACCGGTAAATCGGTGTGCCATCTGGGGTACCTCCTTTCAAATGATAGCTAATTATACCATAAGATTTTAACCACAAACACCCTTTTATACGAAAAATCAAGACAGTTCACAAAATAGCCATTTGTCACAGCATCGCGCGGTGCTACTCTGTCTGTCTCTCATCCACCATCCGCAGATAAGCACTTTCGTAGCCCGGCGCGAGTGTGGGTGAGCGTGCCTGCGAAACCAGCCTGCGCGGATTGACACCTCCTACACCGTCTTCGTGTATCTGTGTACGACTGCTTCTGCAGAAAGATTCGAGAAATTTTCCTTCCCTGAAGCAGGAAAACCAGGAATCGGTCGCGAAGATTTTTCTCAAGGCAAATAGATGATACCTGTTGACTGGGTAACGCTTATCTATTATATAATATCGGTGAATCAGACGATCGTTCGTTGCACAGTCGGGCACGACAAACTCTGGATTGTGGGGAGGAGCTTCCTGTGAACGTGCTGAGACTCTGGCTTGTGATGAGCGCCGTGGCGCTGGCGTTGCTGACGGCAGTGACCGTACTGGCGCAGAAGGAGCAGAAAAAAGCGGTTCCCTACCCGCTGAGCCTCTTTGCCCAGGCTACACCCGATGACTATATGGGCGAAAAGGACTGCGCCGAGTCGGGCTGTCACTATCCCCATGCGGACAACTTCAGCCGCTCACCCCACGCGCCCTATGTGCGCAATCCCAAACTGCCCGTAGACCATCAGGGATGCGAATCCTGTCACGGACCGGCGAACCCTCACCTCGAAGACCCCAGCAAAATCTTCAGCTACAGCCAGTCCAAGCCCGCCGACATCGCCGCTATGTGCCTCCGCTGTCATGCCGACACCATGCGCCTGTCGCAGTGGCATCGCACCCAGCATGGTAAGGCGGATGTTGCCTGCACGGCGTGCCACCAGATTCACTGGGAACCGCACAAGGAGCCGCCCGCACGGGGGTTGATCAATCTCGGCAGCCTGCGCTCGCCGCAGACGGAAAAGGAGCCGCAACCCCGCCGCCTGCTGAAGTTCGACGATCCGATACTCTGCAGTCAATGCCATCAGCGCCAGATGAACGAGTTCCGCCTTAACTTCCACCATCCCGTACCCGAGAGGCGGCTGGAGTGCAGTGAGTGTCACGAGGCGCATCCCAGCAAAGCGGCGCAGAAACGGTTCCGCCCCATCAAGGAGATGTGCGTGAGCTGCCATCCGGACAAAGCCGGGCCCTTCGCCTTCGAGCATGACCCGGTCGCCGGATGGAGCGGGGAAGGTTGCACCGAGTGTCATCGCGCACACGGCTCGCCCAACCCCAAACTGCTGAACGCCTCATCGAGGGGATTGTGCACGCAGTGTCACACCGATAAATCTGCTACGCACTATCCGGGGCGCACCTGCTGGATGGCGGGATGTCACGCCGCTGTACATGGATCCAACTCCGACGCGCTCCTGCGTCGGCCGTAGCGAGGGGGAGGTCCAGTGCGATGAAGAACAAACGGAGTGCTGTATTACCGAGTGGTTTTGTCCGGTCGTTGCTGATTGCAGGTCTGCTGGCGTGGAGTGCGTGCCTGTATTTCACGGCTCCGCTGGCTGGGCAGGTCACACCGCCATCCGAGCAGGAGGCGGAAGCACCGCCGGAAACTCCTGAGGCGCCGTTGCCCCCTCCGCCCAAACTGCTCACCATCGACCTGGGGTGGTCGTTCTGGAACGAGACAGGGAACGTGAGCAAGTTCCGGCAGTACGCCACGCCACCCAACAGCCGGTTCCTGCGCGAACTGCGCTACGTTTCCCCCTTCTGGCGCACGGGAGATAACCTGCGTTTGCAGTTGTGGAGTCCCACCGAGGACGACTACCGGCTGGAGGGGCTGTTCTCGTTCGGATTCGGCGCGACCCGGGTGGAGGCATGGACCACGCGCAACCGCTTCCTCATGGCTGTACCGGAGCCTCTGCCCACCAGCGAACGCACCGTCACCGAATCGTTCGTCAAACAGTCGGTCACGCCGGACTTTGCTGTATTCGTGCGCTACCGGCAGGACGGGCAGAACCACTATCTGGAGACACCACGCACACCGCTTCTGCAGAACACCCGCTACTGGGATGCGGTCGCCGAGGGCAGGCTGGGCAACGGACAGCTGAGCATCGGCTACACCGACTGGCGCTATTTCGACCGCACCGACACCTTCCCGGATACCGGCATGGAACGCTGGCATGCTCGGTACCTCTGGGAGGTCAATCCCACACTGTCGGTGGAGGGTGGGTTCGCCCGCATGGAACTGCGCCAGCAGAACCGCCCGAACAGCCGGATGGAAACGCTGAACCTTGCTGGCGACATCGCGCTCAACAGCGCCACCGAGCTGGCTCTGGCATACCGGCAGGATAGAATCAGCCTGCCCGTCGTGCAGAACGCCTACCTGCGCGAACGACGCAGTACCAGCGCCCTGCTCATCCATCGGTGGAACCGCTGGAACCTGCAGATGGGCGTGCGACAGCGTGAGGCAGAGCGCGTACGCGCCGACCACAGCTTCGTGGACGTACCCCGCTGGTGGACGGTGGAAGGTAGACTGTGGGGAAGGCTCAATCGCAACCTGCGCCTGACGGTGCGAGGCTGGGACGAGCGCCTCAACGACCCGCCCACCATGCTTACCAGCGACCCGCGCTCGCTGTACTGGGACAACCGGCGGTTTGCCCAGGTCAAGCTAGATGGTGGCACTGCGCTGGTCAATGGCTACATCACCTACACCTACCGCTACTGGGCAAACGACGCCCGAGCGGTGGCGCTGAACATGCGCGGCATCACGCTAGGAGGAACGTGGACACCCAGCGACAGGCTTAGCCTGTTTGCGGAACTGTCGTCGGAGATCTGGTCAGCGCGCAGTGAGGTGACAACAGCGCCCACGCTGAGCAACTTCATCCCCAACAGCCGGGTGAGCACCATCGGGTTCAACTGGAACATCGACGCCCGCGCCAACCTCAGCGCAACTTACACCAACTTCGTCACCGACCACGACAACCCGCTACTCCTGCGGGATGCCAACACCGAAGGAAGGTTCCTGACGCTTAACCTGAACTACCGCCTGCCTTCAGACTATGAGCTGACGCTGACCATAGCGCCATGGGTCTACCATGATGAGGTGGTCAGCCTGATGGACTACGACACGACCATGGTTCTACTGTCCCTGAGCGGACGGTTCTGATTACGCTGTGAGATGACACGAGGGAGGTCATGACAATGAGAAGTGTGAAGCGCTTTACGATGGCGACTTTTACCCTCGCTGCCGTAGCTACCGTCTTTGCGCTGTATGGATGCGGGGGCGAAGCCACCAGAGAGACCACCTTATCCATCGAAGAGGCTTTCCGCACCAGCCTGCACGCCACCAGACTGGGCAAAGCGACATGGTACAGCAGAGCAAACGGCGGTTTCGAGGCGTTGACCAACGTGGCGATCACGGATATGGCATGTATGAGGTGCCATCCAGGCACGAAGGCGGACGGCACCCCCATCGACAGCGCGACCTATACCCCCGGTTGTGATGACTGCCACACCAGCCCGGGATCGCCTGTCAGCGACCAGACCTGCTTGAAGTGTCACAGCCGGCAGGCACGCGAGATGATGTTCTATAGCGACGTGCACCGCCAGAAGGGGTTCCGCTGCATGAGCTGCCACACGCTGGAGGATGTGCACGGCGACGGCAAGCAGTACGCCTCCTGGCTGGACGAGGGAGCTGTGAAGGTGAAGTGTGAGCACTGTCACCGCACCGTGGAAGATAACCCGGCACATAACGTCCACAAGAACACCGTGGATTGCCTGGCGTGCCATACGCAGTCCATTATCTCGTGCTACAACTGCCACCTGCAGAGCGAGATTCAGGGCGATGTGAAGCGACCGCATACCCTGCTGAGGGACTACATGCTGTTGTTGCGCCGCAAGGGAAGCGGCAAGGTGTACACCGGTACCATCATGACCTTGAACTACAACGACAAGACCTTCCTGGCAGTCGCTCCCTACCGTGCGCACACCATCGCTCGCAACGCCCGCAAGTGCGAGGACTGCCACGACAACGCCGCCATCCGCGAGTACAACCAGACCGGCAGTATCACCGTCACCCGCTGGGACGGCGCCAAGATTGTAAACACCAAGGGCGTTATCCCTGTGCCACCAGACTGGCAGACGGCGTTCAAGCTGGACTTCGTAGACTATGTCGGCGACCCAACGTCGCCAACAACAGACCCGACGAAATGGGTACTGCTGAAATCGGTGGCGGACGGCAAGCAGATGCTTTACGCAGAGCCGTTGACCACTCAGCAGTTACAGAAGCTGTCTCAACCCTACAGCTCCGACTGAGAGAACGCAGAGGGTTGCAAAGGAGGTTAAGTCTATGCTCAGAAAACGCATTTTTTGGCTGACTGGCGTCTCGATGACGCTGGCTGTCGCAGTGGCTGTGTTGCAGGGATGCGGAGGCGGTGGCGGTCCGCTCGTACAGCCACCGGGCACCGGCGTGCCTTCGCCCTCTACCCGCTTCACAGAGCTCCTGCCAGCCGAGCAGAAAGACGCCACCTACGTCGGCACGGACCAGTGCGTGACGTGTCACGGCGCAGGTAGCCGCCAGACTACCGCCGAGCCGGTAGCGGTTGCCTGGGCGAAGACCAAACACGCGCAGGTGAACGTGGGCTGTGAGCAGTGCCATGGACCGGGTAGCAAGCACGTGCAGGCGCCTTCGAGCGAGAACATCCTCACCTACCCGAACGCTGCCAGCTCGGTGGTGTGTGCGCAGTGCCATGGCACCATCGCGGCACAGTACGAGCAGTCAGGGCACGCAGGCGCCGTAGAGACGGTTATCGAAGAAGCAGAGCATAATCCAAACTTCTACGGCAAGACCTGCTTCCGCTGTCACAGCGCGCCGTTCCGCGCCGAGATGGTGGACAGCAAGCTCTCGTACGGGCAGTCGCGTGATGCTATCGACGCGGGCATCCAGGCAACGAGCACGGACAAGATCGTGGAAATCGCTCACGCCACCCACGAAAGCGCATCCTGCGTATCGTGCCACGATCCACACCGGCAGACTGGCAATCTGACGTGGCAGGGCAAGGAGGTGCAGTTGCGTCGCGCGGTGCTCAACACCGATACTACTGACGTCGCACCCGGCACGCCGGTGAAACAGCACACCACGTTCAATCAGATCTGTGCCTCCTGCCACAACGGGCGAGGCGGCAATCCAGCAGATACCGCGCTCAACACGGGCACGGCACGCCCCAACTTCCACGACAGTAACCAGTACAACATGCTGATGGGCATCACTGGCGTGGAAGAGGCGCCTGGTCCTGTGGTGCGCAACACCGCCCACGCCACCGCTCCCGGGCAGTGCAGTCACTGTCACCTGCCGAATGCTCGGCATACCTTCACGGTGAGCTATGACAGCGGCTGTTCGCCCTGCCACACGGCACAAGACGCGGCGGAGCGCACGCAAGTCACGAGGTCCCAGATCGAGAAGGGCTTGCTGGCGTTGCGCTCGCGATTGCGGTCGTGGTCGCAGGAGACCTTCGGCGATCCCGACCTGTGGGATTACACCACGCTGATCCCCGCTGGGAAGACGCCGCCTCCACAATCGCAGGTGCCCATCGAGGTGAAGCGAGCACGCCACAACTACTGGTTCATCCTTCGGGATAGCAGTTTCGGCGTGCACAACGGACCTTACGCCCGCTACCTGCTGGAGGTGGCGAACGCCAACCTGGACCGGCTCGGACGGCGAGCCACTTCACGCGCGGCGGAGGTAACGCTATCGCCCGCCCAGCGACGCGCTATCCTGGAGGCTGAGCTCCAGCGGTTCCGGGATTCGTATCGACGCGGTGTAGAGTAACGACAGTGGGGCAGGCGCAATGCCTGCCCCGCTTCTTCTTGCCTGCCAGCCTGCGATCTAGCCGCCGATCAGTTGCCACTCCGCCTCGCTCAGGTGCGTCTTGCCGGTAGGAGAAACCTGCACGGCGACCTTCTCGAGCTGCACCACCACGTTGTCGCCCAAAGCCAGATACGGGCGCAGTTCCGGGCGCCTGCGCAACAGCGCAAAGTGCGCCTCGCTGAATGCCTGAATGGCAATAGTGCGCTGACCCTGCCGGTAACGGCTGTCTACCCATTGCGTGCCCTGCTGGTAGAAGGTGCGTGAGCCGATATTGCGCACCACCTGCCGGGCGCGCCCAGCAATCTCTGCCGGTACATACAGCATCTCCATCGACTCCATCGCCTGCCGTTGTGCACCCAGCCTCGCCTTCTCTGTGGGTGGAGGCGCACTCGCTCCTCCCATGCCCTGCCTCTGCAAGGACTGTGCCTGCGTGCTTCTATCTACCGCCGCGAAGCCAGCCACCGGCTGTGCTGGCACCAGCAGAGCGCCAGCCCTCAGGAGCACCCGCGCGTCGTCCGCCCGCGCAGTCAGCATATCCTCCTCGATCAGGAAGGAGGTGAACTCGGTCACGATGCCATATTCCTTCGCCAGACGCACGATCTCGTCCACCACCTCCTGATTGCGATGCAGGCGCACTTCGTCGATCAAGTAGCCGATTTTGCGCACCGCCCACAGGCGCGGGATGAAGTCGAGAGACTCGGCGCGGTCGGGGAAGTCCACCACATGCCGGATGCGCTCCCTCTGCTGACGCGACATCGCCTCGAGCACCACCGCTCCGCGCCCGCTTCCTCTGTAGCGCCCGGCAACCACAATCTGATCGCCTGCAAACAGGTCGGGCAGGTCGCGCGGGTACACGTCATACGCCTCCACACCCTCGCAGAACAGCTTCAGATCTGCCAGCACCGGCACGCTGATGGCGTTGTGGAAGGCGGAGACGCGCGCCTCAATGTTCTCTTCTGGACGGACGTAGCTCGCGATGCCCCGGTTCTGCGTGCTGAGCCGGTCCAGCAGGATCACGTTCACGTCATACCCGACGCCAAAGGAGAAGATGCGCACGCGCCGGTCGGGGTTCCGCTCGGTTACTGTGTTCAGGATGCGCTGGGGGTCGGTCTCGCCCACAGTGGGCAAGCCGTCGGTCAGGAACACCACCGCCTGCAGGACGTTGCCCTGCTGTTTTGGGAAAAGGCTCAGCGCCTCGCGCAGAGCATCTGCGATGTTGGTGCCCCCCTGCGCCGTGAGCGCATTCACCTCGCGAACTGCCTTGTCGATATTCTCGTCCAGGGCAGATACGAGCCCATCGAACAGCCGTTGCGGTTGCTCGTTGAACAGGATGACGTTGAAAGTGTCTTCCGGCCGGAGACTGCGCACGCAGTATGCCAGCGCTTCCTTCGCCTGCTTGATTTTGTCGCCCGCCATACTGCCCGTGCGGTCGAACACGAACACTATCTGTTTGGGCAGGCTCGGTGGTTTCTGTGCGCCGTTGGGGGCAAGCAGTAGCACGAAGTAGCCGTCACCGGCGGTGCGATAGGTGAGCACACGCAGGTCGTACTTCTCGCTGGAGGTGCTGTAGTACACCTGCAGGTCGCGCTCGGGCACGATGCTCTCCGCGCTCCACTCCATAACGGCGCGATTTGCCCCCTCCCGTTTCACTGTGGCTTCGGGATGCGACGGGCAGTAAACATTGTTCAGTGGGGTGCTGGCGGCGATCTCCACACGCACTCTCAAGTAGCCGAGCGGTTTGCCGAGGGTGCGCGCCGCCCGCAGGGGCAATACATAGCGATTAACCTCTCCCTCGCGCCGCAGGGTCTCGGAGTAGCGCAGCTGGATGCGCCGTTCGCCCCTTGGTGGAATGGGGAACACCCGGGCGCGCAGGAGGTTGCGCTCGGCAAACTCCAGCAGAGCGGGATCGCGTCGCCGACGCACGATATTCTCGTAGATGCGCCGCGCTTCCTCTTTCGGGAGGAGCCGGGCTTCCACCGTCCGGTCACCAACTGTCAGGGTAAAGCGGGTTACCGCCGCGCCCTCCGGCACGGGGAACCAGTATTCGCCTTCCTGAGGCACGTCGGTGGTGTTCAGGAAGGTCTGGTCAACGGTGGTTTCCGCCACGCCATCGCGGATGGACACGCTGACCAGGTGCTGTTTGATGGCAAACGGCTGAATCCGGCTTTCTTCAGGCGCAATCAGCACACCCTGCGCCAGCGCCGTTGCCGTAAGGCTGAACAGCAAAACACACCACACGGGAGCACGCATTGCCCTTTCCCTCCTGTGAAGGTACTGCGCACTTTAGACGACACAGGAAGGCGAAGGGTTAGTGTGTTACTGGTACCGGCGGAACAACTGCTCCACGCTCGGGTTCTCGGTATGAGCACGCTGTTTGATGACCGCCACCTGCTCGTCCAGTGTGGGGCGCTCCACCCGATACAGGATGCCGATAGGGAATCGGTCCTCCTGTTCCGCCAGCTGGAGCGCAGCGAACTTATCCGTGGGGTCGTGTGTCTCCGGTATCTCGTACACCCTGCCCTTGTAATAATCGAAGGTCTGCACCTTGTTGAAGGTCACGCAAGGGCTGAACACATCTACCAGCGCAAAGCCCGGATGTTTGATGGCTTCGGCGATAATGCGCGCCAGCTGGTTGGGCATGCTGGAGTAGCCGCGCGCCACGAACGTCGCGCCTGACACGATGGCGATCTGCAGGGGGTTCAGCGTGCCCTCCACGTTGCCGAACGGGGTGGTTTTGGTAACAAACATCGGTGAGCTGGTGGGAGAGGTCTGCCCCTTGGTCAGTCCGTATATCTGGTTGTTCATCACGATATAGGTGATGTCGATATTGCGGCGGCAGGCGTGTGGAAAGTGCTCCATGCCGATGGAATACCCGTCGCCGTCCCCACCTACGCCGATGACCGTCAGCTCGGGGTTAGCCAGCTTGATGCCCGTTGCCACCGGCAGGACGCGACCATGCACCCCGTGAAACCCATAGGTCACCACGAAGCCCGGCAGGCGGCTGGAGCATCCGATTCCCGACACCAGCACCGTCTTGTCGGGGTCCATGTTCAGCTGGCTCATCGCCTTGAAAAGGGCGTTCAGCACACCGTAGTCGCCGCATCCGGGACACCAGATAGGCTCCAGGTCGCTTTTGTAGTCCTTCGGTTGTCGCTGAACGGGCTGGGTTTCCAGCATCAGTGTCTGTTCCATCTCTTTCCCTCCTGCCTCACATCCGGGCAACGCGGATGATTTCGTTCTTCATCTCTTCGGGGTCAAAGGGCAGACCGGTGTCTTTCGCGTAGGAGATAGGTTCCACGCTGGTCTGCGAGCGCAGATACGCGGCGAACTCGCCCGTGAAGTTCTTCTCGGGCACCAGCACCTTCTTTACCTTGCTGGCGAACTGCTCGATGATGCTCACGGGCAGGGGCATCAGCATCTTTGGGTAAAGCGCGGCCGCTTTGACCCCTTCCTGCTCTGCCATCTGCATCGCCTCGCGGATAACGCCTTCGGTGGACCCCCATCCGATGATGCCTACGTCCGCACCCTCCGGTTCGCCCCAGATGCGCACGAACTGCTCAGCATAGTGTTCGTTGAGGTGCGCGAGCTTGCGGAATCGTTTGGACTTCATCGCCTGAAGGTTCTCGGGCGTGTAGGTGGGGTCGCTGTATTCATTGTGTTCGATGCCTGTGGCGGTGTATGCCAGCCCGCGCATTCCGGGTATCGCCATCGGCGAGATGCCGGTTTCGGTGATACGATAACGAGCATAGTCGCCGTTGGTGCCGGGTTCGGGCAGGATGCGCTCCCAGCGCGGCACGCGCGATACATCGAACTTCGGCACGGTGCACCGCCGATGCGCCAGCGACTGGTCAGAGAGCACAATCACCGGAACCTGATACCTCTCGGCGATGTTCAGCGCGTGCTGGATGAGATAGAAGCAATCCTCCACACTGGTGGGCGCCATCACCACGCGCGGGGACTCGTTGTGCACGCCGTACAGCGCGAGGTTCAGGTCACCCTGCGACGACTTGGTGGGCAGTCCCGTGCTGGCACCGCCCCGCTGGACGTCGACGATTACTGCGGGTATCTCCGCCTGCCCTGCAAGGTTAATTTGTTCGACCATCAGCGAGAGGCCCGGCCCGGAAGTAGCGGTCATCGCCCGCTTACCTGCGAACGACGCGCCCAGCACCATCCCCAGCGCGGAGATCTCGTCCTCCGCCTGCATCACCACGCCTCCGAAGCGTGGCAGAACAGGTGCCAGTGCCTCCATGATGTCGGTTGCCGGAGTGATGGGGTAACCGGCGTACAGCCCCAACCCTCCCTGCACCGCCCCCAGTGCAAGCGCTTCGTTGCCGTTGATGATAAGGCGGTTCGGGTTCACCTGCTCCACGCCGCGCAGGAGGGGCTGACTGCAATCCGCAACCTGCTCGATATACCGGTAGCCGGCGTGCAGAGCCTGATAATTCTTCTGCACCACGTCCTCGCCTTTGCGCTTGAAGGTCTCTTCGGCGATGCGCTCGCCTGCTTCCACCGGTGCGCCAAGGAATCGCAAAATCGCGCCCAGCGCCACCACGTTCTTGGTCAGCACCGAGCCGATCTCTTTCTTGGCGATAGTCCCAATGGGGATAGGAATCACACACCGTCCGGGAAGATCATGGGTGGGCACATTATCACTGTCGTAGATGAGCGTGCCTCCGGGAGATAGGGAGTCGACGTTGTCACGGTAGCCTTCTTCATTCAACGCCACAAACACATCCACCCGACTGCCGTAGGAGAGCAGAAGGTGATCTGCCACGCGTACCTGATACAGCACGGTGCCGCCTTTAATCTCAGCAGGGTAAGTGCGGAAGGTATAGACCTCATAACCGAGCCGTGCCAACGCCGTCGTTAGCATCTCGCCCAGGCTGAGCACACCTTCTCCCGACTCCCCCGCGAGGCGCACCACGAAGTCGGTTCGTGAGCCCTGCATAGATACCACTCCTTTGTGTAATGAGGCAGTGCGGCGTCGCACCTGCGGTTTCCATTATACCGTACCGGAGCGCACCACACAACCTTGCCCATGCAAAATGTAATGTTCCAACTATTCTGCAGATATTATACCTTAATAACTAACTTTCCTTGCACAGTACCGCTTTGCTGATGGAGGGCGAACCTCCCGGTGAGCCGTTTGCCAGTGTCTCTGGATCGGATGGAGCCTCGTCCTCTAGCCTCTTGTCATGCTGAGCCGACAGGCGAAGCATCTCGTGTTGTCACAAGGCGGAGACCCTTCGCTTGCGCTCAGGGTGACAAATACAGTGTCATTGCGAGCCTTCGTCAGAAGGCGAAGCAATCCCCTGTACATCGCGGTATGCGGCAGGGATTGCTTCGTCGCTTTGCTCCTCGCAATGACACACCGGTGCGCAGGGGATTGCTTCGTCGCTTTGCTCCTCGCAATGACACGGGGTACAGGGCGGATTTCATGTTCTGCAAATGA
>FWWM01002275.1_pt1 | contig 52820 bp, 42 predicted proteins | sample 2228351 | NCBI WGS metagenome assembly FWWM01 (sample SAMEA103939774, study PRJEB20133) | metagenome | reverse complement strand
TGGTGGGTAAGCGGGCGAGGACCCATACAGTGCTTCGTTCCATAACAAAAAGGCTGCAGCACAGGGCTGCAGCCTACCTGCGGGAAGATCCAGCCTCCCAGGCGGGCCGGTAGGCTGAACCGCCCTGGTCCGACGAGCCTGGCTAGGCTCGGGGTGACTGGGGGGCTTCCCGCGTGGTTTGCTCGCGTGCCAGCGTCCTGCTACCTGCATTTGGAACTGACCCCTCTATCTCTCATCCCTGTTGGCCGCATTCGCCAGATAGCGCAGCGCCGAGGCTGCCAGAATTGCTGTGCCAATGGGTAGCGCCTGCTCGTCAATATCGAAGTGGGGGCTGTGGCCGGGAGCGTCCTTGCCCGTGCTTCTCGCGCCCAGGCTGAACATGGTGGCCTTCGCGCCGGCTGCCAGGATACCGAAGTCCTCTGCTCCCATCCCCAGTTCCGGCGGCAGTACGTTGTCCGCACCCAGCAGGTCCTCCCCCACCTGCTGGACGAGCCCGGCCAGCTCGGCGTCTTCGGGGATGGCCGGGTATTCCCTTTCAAACTCCAGGCGGTAATCTCCTCCCAGCGCCCGAGCTACACCGAAGGCCCGTTCCAGCTCCCTCTTGATGTCTTGGCACACCTGGGGCTCGAAAAAGCGAATGGTGCCGGAGAGGGTGACCTCGGATGGCAAGACGTTGTCCGCTTCACCACCGTGGATGCTGCCCACGCTGATCACTGCCGGCTTGGTGGGATCCAGGCGGCGAGAAGTGATGGCGTACAGGGCGTTGAGCACCTGGGCTGTCAGGTAGATTGCGTCAACCACGCGGTGAGGGAAGGCGCCATGGCCACCCCGACCGATGACCGTGGCGTGGAAGGTGTCCACCCCAGCGGAGAGATAGCCGGGCCCAACGCGAATCTTGCCCGTGTCCAGGTTGGAGTTAACATGCAGGCCTATCAGAGCTTCCACACCTTCCATAGCCCCCGCCTCTACCATGTGGAAAGCACCGCTCTTGCCTTCTGCATCGCTGGCCTCTTCCGCTGGCTGGAAAACGAAGCGCACCTCACCCACAGGTGGAGGTGTCTCTCGCAACAGCATGGCGGCGCCAAGCACCATGGCCACGTGGGCATCATGACCGCAGGCGTGCATCACACCGGGAACCCGGGATCGGTAAGGAACATCGTTAGCCTCCTCGAGGGGCAGGGCATCCATGTCGGCCCGTAGAGCCACCACCGGAGGCCCCTTGCCTAGATAGGCCACCACCCCGGTGCCGCCTACCCCTGTGTGCACCCGCAACCCCAAGTCCTGAAGCGTCCGGGCCACCAATGCCGCTGTTTCCACCTCCTGGAAAGCCAGTTCCGGGTGCATGTGGATCTGGCGGCGCAACTCGATAAGCCTATCTGTCAGTCCACGTGCTCGTGCCAGCATGATGCAGGTCCTCCTCGTTGGCGGCGGAGACACCAAGGCTAAAGCTATTCTACGAGACTCGGGCTGCGACGGCAAGTTCCCACTAGCTCGCTAGGGTGTGAGGCGCACCTGGCGCAATTTGCCAAGGTACAACGTGCAAGGACCCCGCCGGCCAGCGCTTCGCCTGCCCGAAGTCCCCATCCTAGCACCCAGGGCTCATCCGGGACTGACGATGGGAAAAGCAAAAGCCCACCACCAGGTGAGCTTGGAGCTATCCTGTAAATGGGCTCACCTAGCCCAAGTGGCGGGAGCTTCAACCCGGCCGCCAGGCCGGCACGCCGTCGTCTTCCGGTGCAACGACCATGGGCTTTCGGCCAAGGTGCTCCGCGACCTTCGCGGCCAGGGCGTTCAACTCGGCCTTGTTGAGGCCGGCGTGGCCGGCGACCACCCGGCCTTCGTCGTCCACCAAAACCAGCGTGGGCACGGCTTCCAGCTCCCACGCAGCCGAGATAGCCCAGCCTTCGTCGTGCTCCACGGGAAAGGTCACGCCGACCCGCTCCACGAAAGCGCGGGTCTCCCCAGGGTCATCCTGAGAAATTCCCAAAACCTGGAAGCCAACCCCGGCGCCGAACACCCGGTGAATGCGCTCGACATAAGGCAGAGCCAGGGGGCTGGTAGGGCAATCCGACTTGAAGAAGGTGACCAGGATCCACCCCTGGCCCCTGAAGGGCAACTGTGGCAGGGAGGGAACGATGTCACCCGGCTTGGGCCTCGCCATCTACGGTACCTCCACCTGCACCTCGTCTCCGACGACGCGCACCCGATAGGTGTTGACAGGTAGGACCGCCGGCAGCACCACCACGGCGCCGGTGCGCACGTCGAAGCGGGCCCCGTGGCGCGGGCACTCGATGTGGTAGCCCTCCAACTGGCCCTGGCCCAGAGGGCCCCCGTCGTGGGTGCACTCGTCGTCAATGGCGTAGAACTCGCCGTCCACATTGCACAGGGCGATGCGCCGACCGGCCACCTCGACGTACTTGACCCGACCGGGCGCGACCTCTGATGTCTTCGTGACGGTTACGAATTCACTCAATGCGTCCTCCAACAAACAAGGAACCTGGGGGAACTCAGGGGAACTGGAGGGATTTCGACTCTCTCGGCTCTCACAGGCTCCTGCAGTTCCTCTGAGTCCCCTTGATGCTGCGTTCCCCGAAGTCACCCGGTCTATCGGTGCCTCAGCTCTAACCTACCGACCCCTCCATTTCAAGCTGGATCAGCCGGTTGAGCTCCACGGCGTACTCCAGGGGCAGCTCCTTGGTGAAGGGCTCCATGAAGCCCATGACGATCATGGACATGGCCTCGGATTCTTTGAGGCCGCGGCTCATCAGGTAAAAGAGCTGCTCCTCGCCGATCTTGCCCACCGTGGCCTCGTGGGCCAGGTGCACCCGGTCTTCGTCCACCTCGATGTATGGGATGGTGTCTGAGCGCGAGTACTCGTCCAGGATGAGGGCGTCGCAGCGCACACTGACCTTGGAATCCACCGCCCCGCGCACCACCTTCGCCAGCCCGCGATAAGTGGCCCGGCCGCCATCCTTGCTGATGGACTTGGAGGTGATGGTAGAGGTGGTATGGGGTGCGGCGTGGATCACCTTGGCGCCGGCGTCCTGGTGCTGGCCGCGACCGGCGAAGGCGATGGACAGCACCTCGCCCTTGGCGCGTGGGCCCATCAGGTAGATGGCCGGGTACTTCATGGTCAGCTTGCTGCCGATGTTACCGTCCACCCACTCCACGGTTGCCTCTTCCTGAGCGACAGAACGCTTGGTCACCAGGTTGTACACGTTGTGGGCCCAGTTCTGGATGGTGGTGTAGCGGACGTAGGCGCCCGGCTTGGCGATGACTTCAACCACCGCGCTGTGGAGGGAGTGGCTCGTGTAGATAGGCGCTGTGCAACCTTCTATGTAATGTACCCTGCTATTGCGCTCGGCAATGATCAGCGTGCGCTCGAACTGGCCGATGTTCTCGGCGTTGATGCGGAAGTAGGCCTGGAGGGGGATCTCCACGTTGACACCCTCGGGCACGTATATGAACGACCCGCCGCTCCACACGGCCGTGTTTAGCGCCGCGAACTTGTTGTCCGCAGCCGGGACCACGGTGCCGAAGTACTCCTTCACCAGGTCCGGGTACTTCTGCACCGCCGTGTCCGTGTCCACGAAGATGACCCCCATCTCCTCCCACTTCTTCTGGAGGTTGTGGTAGACCACCTCGGACTCGTACTGGGCGCCCACGCCGGCCAGGAACTTGCGCTCGGCCTCGGGGATGCCCAGCCTGTCGAACGTGCGGCGGATGTACTCCGGCACGTCGTCCCAGCTCGTGGCCTTCTTGTCGTCGGGGCGCACGTAGTAGTAGATCTCGTCGAAGTTCAGCTCGCTCAGGTCACCGCCCCAGGTGGGCATGGGCTTCTGCCAGAAAATATCCAGCGCCCGCAGCCGGCGCTCTCGCATCCAATCCGGCTCCCCCTTGATCCACGAAATCTCCTCCACGACCTCCCGCGAGAGCCCCTTCTTGGATTTGTATGTGTACTGCTCAGGGTCGCGAAACCCGTACTTCGTCAAATCAATGTCAAACACATCGTTCTTGTTAGCCATGTTCCTTCTCCTACTGCAGCGCAGTCAAGGATGCCCCATCCTCAACGCCGGCTTCAACTGCTTCCAATTCCTTCCACAGGTCAATGCCGTACACACCGGCCTTCAGCGCCTTTAGCGACAGCAGCGCGCATTTCAGGCGAACCGGACCAATCGGTATGCCCAGCATCTCCAGCACGTCCTCTTTGGTTATCTTCTTGACCTCATCTAACCTCATCCCTTCGATCATCTCGGTCAGCATGGAGGCTGATGCCTGGCTGATGGCGCAGCCGTGGCCGTGAAAGCGCACGGCTTCGACCACGTCGTCAGCGTTGACCTTGAGCTGGATGGTGATGCGATCCCCGCACAGCGGGTTGTACTCCTCGTGAGAGATGTCCGGGTCCTCCAGTTCGCCGTAGTTGCGCGGATTGCGATAGTGGTCCAGGATGTTTTCGCGGTAGAGATCGTCCATGATCCTCTCACTCAGACGCCAAACACTGCCTTGGCCTGTTCCAGGGCCTCAACCAGGGCGTCAATCTCCTGGAAAGTTGTGTAAAGGTAAAAGCTGGCCCGGGCGGAAGCCGGGATGCCGTACCGCTCGTGGAGCGGCATGGCGCAGTGATGGCCGGCGCGAATGGCCACCCCTGCACTGTCCAGCATGGTGGCCAGGTCGTGTGGGTGGATGCCTTCGACGGTGAAGGTGATGACGCCACCCTTGTCCTCGGCGGAACGCGGGCCGTAGATCTTCACCCCTTTGACGCTGCTCAGGCGCTCCAGCCCGTGGTGAGTCAGATGCTGCTCGTGCTCGTGGATGGCTTCCATCCCCACGGCGCTCAGGTAGTCCACGGCCACACCGAGGGCGATGCCTTCTACGATGCTGGGCGTGCCGGCCTCGAACTTCCAGGGCACGTCGTTCCAGCGCGACTCGTACAGGTGGACCTCTTTGATCATGTCGCCCCCGCCCATGAAGGGGTCCATCTCCTCCAGGAGGTGGCGTTTGCCATAGAGCACGCCGCTGCCGGTGGGACCGCACATCTTGTGCCCGGAGAAGGCCAGGAAGTCGCAGTCGAGCTTCTGGACGTTGACCGGGAAGTGCGGCACGCTCTGGGCGCCGTCAACCAGCACCAGGGCGCCGCGCTCGTGGGCCGCACGGATGATCTCCTCCACCGGGTTGATGGTTCCCAGCACGTTGGACATGTGGATGATGGCCACCAGGCGCGTGCACTCGGTCAGCAGGTCGTCAAGCCGGCTCAGGTCCAGATAGCCGTCGTCGGTCACCGGGATGAAGCGCAGCCGGGCCCCCTTCTCCTCCGCCAAACGCTGCCAGGGCACCAGGTTGCTGTGGTGCTCCATCTCGCTGAGCAGGATCTCGTCCCCCGGGCCGATGTGCTTCCGACCCCAAGCGTAGGCCACCAGGTTGATGCCCTCGGTGGTGTTGCGCACGAAGATGCACTCCCTAGCACTGCGCGCGCCGATGAAGCGCGCCACCTTGGCCCGGGCCTCCTCGTACGCCGTCGTCGCTTCCTCGCTCAGCTTGTGGATGCCGCGATGGACGTTGGCGTTGTACCAGCGGTAGTAATGGTCCATGGCCTGGATGACGACCTCCGGCTTCTGGGAAGTGGCGGCGCTGTCCAGGTACACCAGCGGCCGGCCGTTCACCTCCCGCTGGAGGATGGGAAAGTCCCGCCGGATGGCCTCAACGTCCAGCGCTGTGGGTCCCTTGACTGTGGAAACCGGGTTTGCAGTGTTCATGTCTTTCGCCTTGCAGCTTCCCTGGGCGCGGTGAATCGCGCACCGCAAACCTGGCTGCTACTCGCCGAGGCCGGTGGCCATCTTGCGGTCCAGGGCAGCGTGCAGCTTTTCTACCACGCTTTCCAGGGGCACACGGTCCATGACCGGCTGCATGAAGCCCATCACGATGATACGCACCGCTTCGGGCCGCGAAAGGCCACGGGTCATCAGGTAGAAGATCTGGTCCTCGTCAATCTGGCTCACCGTGGCGCCGTGGGAGGCGCGTACTTCGTTGGCCTCGATCTCCAGGCTCGGGATGGAGTCGGCCCGGGCCTCATCGCTCAGGAGCAGCGTCTGATCGGACAGGTAGGCGTTGGTGTCCTGGGCGCCCGGGTGAATCTTGATGAGTCCCTGGAACACCGCCCGCGCCCGCTCTTTCAACACCCCCTTGAACAGCAGGTCGCCCGTGGTGAACCGGCCCAGGTGATTCATCACCGTGTCCATCTCCAGGTGCTGGCTCTCGCCGATCAGGTATGCACCCAGCAGCTCGGTGCCCGAGCCATCACCGACCAGCCGGCTTTCCACGAAGGTCCGCGACAGCCCGCCGCCAGTGACGCCAAAGGTCCAGCTGATGAATCCGTCCCGCTGGCACAGGGCGCGATACGTGGTGAAGTTCCAAGCGTTCGTCGCCCAGTCCTGCAGGGCGATGTAGCGCACCTGGGCCCCAGGCCCCACGTGCACCTCCACCACGCCTGCTACCAGGTTGCGCTCCGCCAGCCCATCAGGAGAGCGGCACTCCTCGATGCACGTGATGCTGCTGCCCTCCTCAGCCACGATGAGCACGTGGGGGAATGTGGCCAGGCCGCCCTCATCCACCCAGAAGGTGGTGAGCACCGGCAGTTCTACGTTGACATTGCGCGGCACGTACAGGAACAGCCCGCCACCCCACAAGGCGCCATGCAGCGCCTCGAACTTGCCTTGGGTGGGCGGAACCGCCTCTGTCATGAAGTAGCGCTGCATCAGGTCCGGGTACTCGCGCACCGCGCTGTGCAGGTCCGTGAGGATCACGCCCTGCGCGGCCAGGTCCGGCGACAGCTCCTGGAAGGCCGGGGTGGTGTTGCGTTGAACGAACACGCCCCCCCGCCCTTCCTCAGTCGCGATCAAAGCCTGAAGTTCCTCCGGCCATCCGGCCTCTTCAGGCTCCAGGTGGGTCCGAAACTCCTCCAGGTTCAGCCCATCCAGCGGCGTGTGCCTCCAGAAAGGGAGGGCACTTCCCTCGTAAGCGGCCCAGGCCTCCAGGCGGCGCTGCCGCATCCAGGCTGGCTCGTCGTGGGCGGCGGAGAGAGCTTCTACCATGGTTTGTGCGAAGCCGGTCTCCTGTAGGGCGACCGGCACCCTGGCCTGCTTAACCGGCGTTGCCATTCCCGAACTCCTCCCGCACCCAGTCGTAGCCGCGCTGCTCCAGCTCGTGCGCCAGGTCATCCCCACCTGACAGCACGATGCGCCCGTTGAGCATCACGTGCACGTAGTCGGGCTCTATGTAGTTGAGGATGCGCTGGTAGTGGGTGATGATGAGTATGCCCATGTCGGGGCCGGCCACGGCCTTGACGCCGCTGGCCACGATGCGCAGAGCGTCGATGTCCAGCCCGGAGTCCGTCTCGTCCAGGATGGCGATCTCCGGCTGGAGCACTGCCAGTTGCAGGATCTCGGCGCGCTTCTTCTCGCCGCCGGAGAACCCTTCGTTCAGGTAGCGGCCGGCGAAGGACGGGTCCATCTCCAGCAGCTTCATCTTCTCCATCAAGAGCTTGCGGAACTCGGGCACGGAGATGGCCTTGCCGCCGTTGCCGCTCAGCCGCCGCGCGTTGATGGCCGACCTGAGGAAGTTAGCCACGCTCACACCCGGGATGGCTACCGGATATTGAAAAGCCAGAAAGACCCCCATCCTGGCCCGCTCATCAGGGTCCAAGTCCAGGAGGTTGACGCCCTTGAAAAGGATCTCGCCCTCCGTCACCTCGTACTTGGGGTGGCCCATGAGGGTGTAAGCCAGGGTGCTCTTGCCGGAACCGTTGGGTCCCATCAAGGCGTGAATCTTGCCCTTGTGCACCGTCAGGTCCACGCCTTTCAGGATGGGCTTGCCTTCCACATTGACGTGCAAGTTCTTGATCACCAAATCCCCGTTCATCGTCAAACCAGTACTCCTTCGAAAGATGAGGTCCGTCTGCGCTGCCGGCCAGCCAAGCGGCCGACATACCAATGGGAATTATAGCACAGAAGTGCAAGCTTGTCAATTAGTATGATAAGTATGATAAAAATTGACAAATCCGGGGACCCGTGGTATAATTGTCTTGGTCGTGAACGCAAGGTCAGAGAGCGAGACGGAGGAATTGAGCGGTGCAACCAACCCGTTGGGCGATTTTAAACCTTCTCAAGGAGCGCGGCCAGGCGACCGTGGACGATTTGGCGGAGGCATTGGGCCTTGCGCCCGTCACGGTGCGCCATCACCTGGCGATCCTTGAGAGGGACAACCTGATTGCCAGCTCCACAGAGCGTGGCGGCGTTGGGCGTCCGTACTACGTCTACCGGCTGACAAGCGAGGCCGAGGAGCTGTTCCCCAAGCGCTATCACCTCCTGGCCGAGCGCTTGTTGGCCGAGTTGAAGGTCATAGCAGATGGAGCGCAGCTCCGGGATGCGCTGGAGCGCATAGCCCGGGATATCGCCGGGCGCTACCCGGCGGGCGAGTTTGAAGCCAAGACCATTCCGGAGAAGCTGAACGTGCTGGTGGATTTGCTGGCCCAGGAAGGGTTCCTGGTACGGTGGCACCGGGTGGGCGATGAGTACGTCCTCAAGGAGTACAGTTGCCCGTACTACTATGTCAGCCAGCGTCACCCGGAAGTCTGCCATCTGGATTTGCATCTCATCAGCTCAGTATTGAATGCGGATGTGGAGCGTAGCACTTGTATGGTGCGCGGGGACGAAGCTTGTACCTATCGGATCATCCCTTCCTGACACCGTGGCTAGGGTATGTTGGGGTGCGGTTGGTTGCCCGGAAAGGGTGGTGACCATGGCGGAATGGGAGTGTGTCCTGTGTGGATATGTGCATGAAGGTGAGGGGCCGTTCTCCGAGTGCCCTGCGTGCGGCGCGGTGGCCGGGGCAGAGGGGGCGCCCTGGGCCCGGCGTAAGGGGGACCGGCCTGAGGAGTACGATACTGACAACAACATCGCCCTGTACTTTCGCGAGATTGACCGTATCCCCCTGCTGACGGCCGAGCAGGAGGTGGAGTTGGCCCGGCGCATCAAGCGTGGTCGCCGGGCGGGACAACGTTTGCGCCACAACGGCACGCTGAGCGAGGCCGAGAAGGCGCGGCTGCGTCAGCTGGTCGCAGACGGCCAGCGAGCCCGTCAGCAGCTGGCCGAGGCTAACTCCCGGTTGGTGGTGAGCATCGCCAAGAAGTACATGCGGCAGGGTGTGCCGTTCCTCGACCTGATCCAGGAAGGCAATGTGGGACTGATGCAGGCGGTGGACAAGTTTGACCCCCAGCGTGGGACGCGGTTCAGCACCTATGCCACGTGGTGGATTCGCCAGGCCGTAGTGCGCGCCCTGGCCGAGCAAGGCGACGTCGTGAGACTGCCGGTGCACTTCGGGCAGCTTCGCCGCCGGCTGGCGGGCATCTACCGCAGCCTCCAGCAGGAGCTGGGCCGTGAGCCTACAGCTGAGGAGATCGCTCAGCGAGCCGGTGTGCCTGTCGAGCGGGTGGAGCAGGCCCTGCAGGCGTGGACTGATACTGTCTCGCTGGAAGAGCTGAGCTTCGGCGAGGGGGACAAGGCCACCTGGCTGGACTACGTGGAGGACGAGACGCAACCCGAGCCGGACGAAGAGGTGCTGCGCGAGCAGCTGCGTGACGACATCCGCAAGGCTCTGCGCGGCTTGACGCCCAGAGAGGAGCGGGTGCTGGCGCTGCGCTTTGGACTCAAGGACGGCTACGAGTACAGACTAGTGGACGTGGCCAAGAGGTTTGGGCTGACCCGGGAGCGCGTGCGGCAGATCGAGGGGCAGGCCCTGAAGAAGCTGCGCGAGCCGCGGCGCAGTCGCCAGCTACGAGACTACTACGCTGCCTGACCTGCGTGTGCTCAGCGCAAGCCGGCCTCGGTCAACACCTGGTGGGCCCATATGGCCAAGGCCGGGTCCAGCGGGGGCTCAGGTTCAACCTTGTAGTTTATCCGCAGGTCGTAACGCACCTCGTCGTACACCCGCGTCAGCAACTCACCCAGCGCCAGGGTGAGCTCCTCTTCGCCTTCCCGCAGGGGGATGGGGATCTCTGGGATGGGCTCATTCACGTTGAAGGGGTAAAGTTGCGCCTTGGGCCGCTCCCACCCCCGGCTAACCAGGATGCGATAGTGGCTGGCGGGGAGAGAGCCTATGGGCATGGGTTCCCAGCCTCACAGCAGGTCTATCTCCACCAGATTGGTCAGCGCATCCAAAACCTCGCGGCGCTTCCACTCGTAATGCCCCCGGTCCGGCCCGGGTCGCTTGTTCGTCGGGGAGAGAGCCTCAATGACAGTGATCACTTCATGCGTCCCCACATCGCGGATTTCCAGATAGCGCTGACGTACGCGGTCGGGCCGCGGTAGCTCGACGGTGACCGGGCGCTCCAGGACGGCCACAGGCGTAATAGCGGTGGCGGCTGTGGACGATCCCTCAGGCGGACCGGCAACCACCACATCCGACCTGCCAACGAAGGTGCGGGGGTCGGCGGCTATGGGGAAGGCATCGTCATCACCTCCAGCACACAAGCGAGCCGGGGCGTGGGTTTTCCCTGGTATTGATTATAGCAGAGGCACGTTGCCGGCGCAAAACCCGCATCGCCTCTCAGCCCTGAACGACAACCCCCTGTGCCTGCAGGGTCGCGATCTCCTGGTCTGCATAGCCCAGCCCTCGCAGCAACTCGGCCGTGTGCTCGCCCAGCCGGGGTGCCGGTCGCTGACACACCCTCTCGGCCCCCTCCAGCCGCAGCGGGCTCCCAAGCTGCGGCAGCCTCTTGCCGGCCGGGTGCGGCACCTCCCGCACCATCCCCCGGTGCCCCACCTGCAGGTCATTCAGCGCCTCGTCCAGTGACTTCACCGGCTCGCAGCACACGTCCAGCCCCGCCAACACCTCCACCCACTCGTCCCGGCTGCGGCTTTGGAAGATGGCTTGGACGTCGGGGATGTGCGCCTCGTCAAACTGATGGGGGATCAGGTCCTCCCGGCCCACCGCCCGGCAGAAGTTGGCCCAGAAGTGGGGCTCCAGCGCACCGAGTGACATAAACCCCCCATCGCGGGTCTCGTACACCTGGTAGCAGGGGAAGCCGCCGGACAGGGGCAGTCGTCCTCGCTCCGCTCGGCCTCCGCCGGCCTGCCACGCCACCAGCATGGGCAGCCAGGCGACCACGGTGTCCAGCATGGCCACGTCCAGATACTGGCCGCGGCCCGTGCGCTCCCGTGCCAGCAGGGCCGCGACGATGGCTAATGCCGCAAAGGTGCCGCCGGTCAGGTCGCCGATCTGCACGGCGGGGATAACCGGTGGTCCCCCGGCCATCCCCGTCAGCCCCAGGAGCCCGCCAAGGGCGATGTAGTTCACGTCGTGGCCGGCGCGCAGCCGGTACGGCCCATCCTGCCCGTACCCTGAGATCGAGCAGTACACGATCCGTGGATTGACGGCGCTGACCGCCTGGTACCCCACGCCCAGCCGGTCGGCTGTGCCGGGCCGGAATCCCTCCAGGACCACGTCGGCGGTCTCGGCCAGGCGCAGGAAAGCCTTCCGTCCTTCGTCAGTCTTGAGGTTCACGGCGAAGCTGCGCTTACCTCGGTTCAGGGCCAGGAAGTAGACGCTCTCCTGGCCGACGAACGGTGGCATCTGGCGGGTGTAGTCGCCCCGCTCTGGATCCTCCACCTTGATGACCTCGGCGCCCAGGTGGAGCAGGAGCATGGAGCAGTACGGACCCGGCAGCAGCCGCGACAGGTCCAGTACGCGGATGTCTTCCAGTGGAGCGGTCATGCCAATCTTCTCACCCTTTTCATCCTTGACGCAATACGGAGTACGCAGTACAGACTGCGAGCGTATTGCGTACCTGCGTATTCCGTTCTCCTTCAAGTGGGGTCTTGGTCACTCAACCCCCATCGCCAGCATTTGGGAGATGACCACGCGCTGGATCTCGCTGGTGCCTTCGTAGATTTGGGTGATTTTGGCGTCGCGCATCCACTTCTCGACCGGGTAGTCGCGCATGTAGCCGTAGCCGCCCAGGATCTGCACCGCTTGGGTGGTGACACGCATGGCTACCTCGGAGGCGAAGACCTTGGCCATGCTGGCCTGGACGTTGTTGGACAGGCCGGCGTCAATCATCCACGCCGCACGCCAGGTGAGCAGCCGGGCGGCGTCTATCTGCGTGGCCATGTCGGCCAGCATGAAGCGGATGGCTTGCTTGGCGATGATGGGCTTGCCGAACTGTACGCGCTCGCGAGCGTACTGAAGGGCGTACTCGTAGGCTGCCCGGGCTATGCCTACGGCACCGGCGGCAACGCCCGGCCGGGTGTGCTCGAACACCTCCATGGCCAGGACGAATCCCTGGCCTTCCTCCCCCAGCCGGTTCTCCACCGGCACCTCCGCGTCCTCAAAAATCACATCGCCGGTGTGAGAGGCGCGGATGCCCATCTTGCGCTCCTTCTTGCCGGCCTTCACGCCCGGCGTGTCGCCGTCCACGATGAAAGCCGTCACACCGCCGTAGCCCAGGCTGGGGTCAATCGTAGCGAAGACCACGTACACGTCGGCGATGCCCCCGTTGGTGATGAAGCGCTTCTGGCCGTTGAGGATGTAGCGGTCGCCCTTGCGCTCCGCCCGGGTTCGCAGAGCTACCACATCGGAGCCGGCTTGGGGCTCGGTGAGGGCGAAGGCGCCCAGGACGACCTTGTCCGTCTGGCAGAAGCGCGGCAGATAGCGGCGCTTCTGCTCCTCGTTGCCCATGAACAGGATGGGCACGGTGGCCAGGTTGGAAGCGCCGATGGCGGAGGCGATGCCGGCGCAGCCCCAGAAGAGCTCTTCGGCGATGATGACATGGGTCAGGGCGCTGGTCACCCCGCCGCCACCGTACTCCTCCGGGATGCCGTAGGAGAGGAGGCCGATCTGGGCGGCCTTCTCCAGCACCGGCCAGGGCATCTCCTCCTTCTCGTCGTACTCCGCCGCCACCGCGCGGATCTCCTTCTCGGCAAACTCGTGGGCCCATGCCTGGAGTTCGCGTTGTTCTTCTGTCAGTTCGAAACCGATCATGGTCAACTCCTTCTCACCGCGTTTCCTCCTGTGAGGAGGGCAGGTTTCGTTGTGAGCGGTGCTGACCCCCTCCCCGGCCCTCCTCCTACGAGGGGGAGGGGGCTATCCCCTCCGCGGCCCTCTCCCTACGAGGGGGGTTGTTCACTTGCCCTTGAAGTGCGGTTCCTGCTTGGTGAGGAACGCCATGATGCCGATGCCGGCGTCCTCGCTGCTGGTTACCGCCAGTGCTGCTTCCTTCTCGATGGCCAGGCCCTGCTCCAGCGGCACCTCCAGGCCCCGGCGCACCACGTCAATGATGGCTCGCATGGCCAGGGGTGGTCCCTTGGCCAGCCGGGCTGCCAGCGCTTTAGCCTCCGTCAGCAACTGGTCCTTGGGTGCCACCCGGTTGACCAGCCCCAGGCGCAGCGCCTCTTCTGCCGAGATGCGGTCGCCGGTCAGGAGCAGCTCTAATGCCCGCGTGCGCCCGATGAGCCGGGGCAGTCGCTGGGTGCCGCCCCAGCCGGGGATGATCCCCAGGCGGATCTCCGGCTGCCCCACCTCCGCCGTATCGGCTGCCAGCCGGATGTGAGCCGACATGGCCAGTTCCAGCCCGCCACCCAGGGCCAGCCCGTTGAGGGCCACGATCACCGGCTTGGGGAATGCCTCGATGCGGTTGAACAGGGCATGGCCCCGGTCCATCTGGGTGGTCGGGTCCACCGAGCCGAACTCCTTCACGTCGGCGCCGGCCGAGAAGAAGCGGTCCCCGGCGCCCGTCAGCAGGATGGCTCGCACCTCGTCGTCCTGCTCCAGCTCGTCCAGGATGGCCGACAACTCGTTCACCATGGCCATGCTGATGGCGTTGGCCGGCGGGTGGTCCAGCGTGATCAGGGCGTAGCGGTCTTCTTTTTCGATGTGGAAGTTCTCGTAGGGCATTGCGCCTCCTTGTGGTTCATCGGAACTTACGGGGACAAGGCACTCCACCAGTTCCGTCCTTGATGCGCGATATCCAGGGCGTAAGAACGTGAAGCGCAAACCGTAACCCGTGAAAAAGCCCGCCTTGCATCACGTTTTAGAAAGTGAACAGCTCGATCCCGCCGGTCAGGTCCAGCGCGCAGCCGGTGATGTACCGGGCTGGCTCTGAGCACAGGAACACGATGGGCTTGGCCACCTCCCACGGCTCGGCCTCGCGGCGCCACACGCTGCGCTTGCGGATGCGCTCCTTCACGTCGTCACGCATGAACTGGAACATCTCTGTGCCTACGATGCCCGGGTAGACCGCGTTAGCGGTGATGCCGTGGCGGCCCATCTCCAGCGCCACCGTCTTCATCAGGGCGATGATGCCGGCCTTGGTGGAGGAATAGCCGGCCTGGCCGAAACCGCCCTGCACCCCAGCTACCGACGAGATGGCCACGATGCGCCCCCAGCCCTTCTCCTTCATGTACGGCAGGCAGGCACGGGTGACATTGAACACCCCCGTGAGGTTCACCTGCAGGTCACGCTCCCAGCGGTCCTGGTCCATCAGCTCGATGCGGGCGATGTTGTCCAGCACCGCCGCGCTGTGCACCAGGATGTCCACGCCGCCTAGCGCCTCGGCGATCTCCTTGACAGCAGCGTTGACCTGCTCCACATTGGAGACATCGCACTTGACGCCGTGGGCTTCGCCGCCGGCAGCGCGCACCTCCTCCACCGTGGCTTGCATCCCCTCCTCCCAGATGTCCAGCACCCCAATCTTGGCACCCTCGGCCAGGAACTCCTTGACCACGGCCTTGCCGATGCCCCGGGCCCCTCCCGTGACCAGGGCCACCTTGCCTGCGATTCCCAGATTCATGTTTCACCTCCTCGTGATGTGTTAACACGGGATCAAGTTCCCAAAAGTTCCTCACGGTTTCCCCGAGCTCCCCCAGGCTACCTCAAAACTCATCGGAACTCGAAGGAACTCAGGGGAACTGGGGTGACTCAGGGCTAGCGCGAGACCGTCACCGCCACCCCCAGGTGATCGGACGCCCTGCTCTGCGGGATCTGCGGATCCGACGGGCTGAGGTCTGGCGAGATCCACACGTAGTCTATGCGCCGGTCGGGCGCCGGCGACGGCCAGGTCTTGCGGTCGCCCATGCCGGCTTCGGCAACGGCGTCCCGCAGCCCGGCCTCCAGCAATGGCTCTAACTCCGCCCAGCCCGGCTCGGCGTTGAAGTCACCCATGATCACGGTGCGCTCCCGGCCGCCCCAGAACTTCACCAGCCGGGACATCTGGAGCTGCCGCACCTCGTGGTCCTCTTCCACGTGGTGCAGGTGGGTGGCGATCACCAACATCTCCTCACCGGCGCCCAGATCCAACCGCGCCCACAGGAACCCCCGGCGCATGGGCACGCCGCCCCGGGGCAGCGCTTCGACGCCGTGCTCCAGCACCGGGTAGCGGGTCAGGATGGCGTTGCCCCACTGCCGGTCGGCGGCCGGCCCCCACAGCACCACCATGCCCAGTCGCTGCGACAGCCAGTTCAGCATGTCCAGAGACCCGTTGATGCACCAGCCCCGCGACACCTCCTGCAGGGCAATCACCTCTGCGTCCGTGCTCTCGATAACCTGCGCCAGGGCCTCCATCCCCAGGTAGCCTTCAGTGTCGAAGCCCTGGTGGAGGTTGTAGGTCATCACGCGCACCGGCCAGCCGTCGCCGGCCTGCGCTTGTGGCTGCGACCAGGTGAGCCAGGCGATGGCCGGCAGCAACAGCAGCGCCAGCCCAGCCCACGCCGGCCCCCAACTCGGCGCCACTGACCGCTGCTCAAGGGGCAGCAATCGGGTCGCCCCCAGAGCACAGGCCCCCAGGACCACCGCAGCCACCAGCGCCAGCACCGTGTTCTCGTAGGGGACGGACAGGGTGTAGCCGACGTAGTAGGCGAAGGCCAGGAGCATGAACAGCAGGGCTCCCAACCCGCCGGCGACGGTGGTCCGCCACAGACCCGGGCGATCGCTGCCCGCACCCAGGCCGGCGAAGACTGCCGCCATCAGCCCGGCCACCAGCACCTGTCCCACCAGATAGGCCAGGCCGCCGAAGGCGCCGCCGGGCATGGCCGCCGGCACCAGGGTCACCAATCCCGCCGCCAGGGCCGCCGGCCACCAGCCCCTGGAGGCCCGCGCGAAGACGAAGACTGCCACCGCCAGCCCTACGGCGTTCGCCACCATCACCAGGGTGAAGGCCACCGGCAGGCTCCAGCCCGTGACACTGGACTGGAAAGCCACGTTTTGAAAGCTGAGGGCCTCCAGGAAAAGGAATGGGCCCACCGCCAGGAAGGGTAGGGCAGCAGCGAACCCGGAGTCGGTTTCGTCTACGAGCGGTGCGCGCAGGGCGCGCCACAGGGAGCCGAGCTGGGCCAGTACCAGGACGAATACGAGAAAGGTCGCGGCAGGGCCCCGCTGCCAGCTCAGGTCGTAAGTGAGGAGGGCGCCGTGAATCCCGGTGTCCAGCGCCAGGCCCAGGAGCAGGCCCAAGGCGTAGTGTCCAGTGGTCCCCCGCGCCCGGGCGTGTCCCAGGAAGATGGGCAGGAACAGCAGGAAGGCCACGGTGCCCAGTGTGCTGAGCGCCAGGTCCGCCGAGGGCAACCGTGATACCTGTTCGGCCAGGCGCAGGACCGCCAGGCCGCCGGCGGTGAGCGCCAGGGCCGGGCGGTGGCCCACCACCCGGCGTAAGGCTCCCGCCAGGAATGCGGTGACAAAGGTGATGAAGGCATACAGGCCCATGTGGGTGGCGGCTACGCCGGGCCGTTCGCCGATGACGTGGACGATCGAGGGGAGCAAGACGCGCAGGGACTGGGCGCCGAAGAGGACGGTCAGCGTGGGGAGCAGGATGGACGTAGTCCGGTCATCCTCCCAGACGCGGCGTAGAGCTGCCATCGTGTTCTCTCCTTGCAGGCTAGCAGTAGGTCCAAAAAAACCATGAAACAGGTAAGAAACCGGATTTCTCAGATTTTGTCCAAAGTCCAAAATTTGAAAGAGTGCGGGGTTGATGCGGGCTCAATTATATCACAAATCCGGTTTGGCGGCACCAGGGGCTAAGGCTTCCCGGAGGGCTTTCCGACGTTTTGACCTTCAAATCTGATTTGCAGCACCGCAGCTTGGAAAGCTGTAGCTTGAGGGTGCTCAAAAGCACAGGCCTTTCCTTTCCAGGTGGGCGTGGCTCGTCACAGGCAGTATGACCGAACGGTCTCTCCGTTGGACAATCGGAAAGGGTGCGGTCACTGTCACCTGAGCAACTGTGATTGGCCTGTGAGTGTAAGCGAATAACATAGGTAAGAAACCGGGTTTCTCGGACTTTGTTCAAAGTCCAAATAGAAGTTGAGCTCTCCCAAATGGCTTCCGGCCAATGCAGGATGTTATGCACCTGGGGTTGAAGAATTCACGCAAGATTTACGCTCTTGTGGGCAGGGAGGTGCTATACTGTCGGTGTGCAAACTGATTCACTGGATTTCAGGTGGTTTTGGGGCAGGCACCAGGGCAGGGAGTGTTTGGGCTGCCTGGCTGCCCTCTGAGCGTGTTCAGAGGCAGTGGAGGCACGCCCCGACCTTCGCTCATGCCGGCACCGCGGCATGGCATGTTCCTCCTCTCCCGGCTGTGGGGCCACCATCGGTTTCACCGCTTACCGTTGGAGGCGATGATGACCAAGGGTCAATCCCAGACCACGCACAGCAGGACCGTATTCCGGACGGAGGCCGTGATGCCTGAAGCCGGTCGAACTCCGCGGAGACGTGCCCCAGTCCATGACGTCACCAAACAACACGACAACGCCAGAGGGCGCCTGATCCTGGCCGTGGACGACGAAGAGGCTCTCCTGGGGCTGATGGTCCGCATCCTCACCCGTCAGGGCTACCGGGTCATGGAGGCCCAGAACGGCGCGGAGGCGCTGGCCCGGGTGGAGGAGGAGATTCCGGACCTGATCTTCCTGGACCTGCGTATGCCGGGCATGGGGGGACTAGAGACACTTCAGCATCTGAAGGCCGACCAGCGGACCGCTCTGGTCCCGGTGATCGTGGTGACCGCCGATGCCGATGAGAAGGTGCGGGCTTTGGACCTGGGGGCTGATGACTTCGTGGCCAAACCCTTTGACCCCGCCGAACTCCTGGCGCGCACCCGTGCCCATCTGCGCCTGCGACAGGCCATCCAGGATCTGGACAATGCTGAGTCCATCCTGGTGTCCGTAGCCCGGCTGGTGGAAGTGAAGGACGCCTACACCGAGCAACACGTGGAACGGGTGGCTCAGGTGGCTGTGCAGCTAGGTCGGATGCTAGGGTTATCACAGGAAGAGTTGAAAGCCCTGCAGCGTGGCGCCTTGCTTCACGACATCGGCAAGATCGGGATCAGCGAGAGGATCCTCAAGAAACCGGGTCGCCTCACCGAGGACGAGTTCGAGGAGATGAAGCGTCACGTCCTCATTGGTGAGGAGATTTGCTGGCCACTGCGCACCTTGCGAGGTGCCCTGTCCATCATCCGCAATCATCACGAGCGTTGGGACGGTAGTGGGTACCCCGATGGCTTGGCCCGTGAGGAGATTCCCCTCATGGCGCGCATCGTGGCTGTGGCCGATGTGTTCGATGCCCTGGGCTCCGACCGTGCCTACCGCCGGGCGTTGCCCCCTGATCAGGTGCTGCGCATTCTATCCGCAGAATCCGGGCACAGCCTCGACCCACTCCTCGTTGATTTGCTCATGCGGTTGATCGATGAAGGGGGAGTTTAAGCGACCGATGCGGTGCTCCTCTCCACGAGGGCGTGTACCCCAACTCAAAGCATCGGGGAGGATGGGAGATGCGGTTCTTGACTAAGCAACTTGCCAAAAGTTCTTTGCGCTTCCCTCTCGCATCAGAACGGCTATCAAGGGGCGTCCGTGCCCCGTCCGGTGGCTGTTTGACCCTGAAAAGAAGAGAAACCGGGTTTCTGATCGCCGGTAGCCATTGAAAGAGACTTTCACCTTGCCTTGGAAGAAAGTGCGAGGTAGATAGACCTCGGATGAAAGGAAAGGGTGGGTCACAAACGATGCACCGGGAAGCAACTGCCAGAGCTGTGCCTCGTCGGGAGCAGGAACTGGAAACCCTGCTGGAGATCGCTCAGGCGGTGAGTTCCGCCCTGAGCCTGAAGCAAGTCCTGCGCCTGATTGCCTTGAGGACAGCCCAAGCCTGCCAGGTGGATCGCTGCAGCGTCCTCCTTTTCGACACCCAAAAGAAGAAGCTGGTCCCCCTCATGTCTCAATTCGCCTCGGGCCGTGTGGACAAGGAACTGTGGCGGGTCTTCAGGGAGAGGACATACGTTGAAACGGTGGACCAGGTGCCGGCTGTCCGGGAGGTGATCCGGGAGCGCAAGCCGGTCATCCTCGACAAGGACAGCGGATTGGACGCCCTGCCCCGGCAATGGGTGGAGCCCTTCGGCATACGGGCTCTCCTGGCGGTGCCGCTTATCAGCAGGGATGAGGTCATCGGCATGATGACCCTTGATTACACCAGGGAGGACCAAGGCTTCGCTCCCTGGCAGGCGGACCTGGCGGTGACCATCGGGACTCAGGTGGCCGTCTTCATCGAAAACGCCCGGCTCTACGAGGAAGCCCAGGCGCGCAGCGGGGAGCTGGCCGCCATCAACTCCGTGATCCAGGCCCTCAACGCCAGCCGCGACGTGCGCCAGGTGTTCAACGCCGTCGCCCGGGAGCTCAGGGGCCTCATCCAGTTCGACCGCGCCAGCATCGCCCTGGCCAGGGAGGGGGAAGAGCACTTCACCATCCATGTGCTGTCGGACCAGCCGGGCGCCCCCCTGGGCGAGGGCATCGTTATGCCGTTGAGTGCCACCGCCGCGGCAGCCGATGTGATGTCCGGTCGCGCTCATATCACCGAGGACCTGAGTGCGGAGCTGGACTACCCCGCCGAAAAGCTCCTCTACGAAGCCGGCTACCGCTCACGGGTGAACGTGCCCTTGCGCCTGGGCGACCAACTCATCGGCGCCCTCAACCTGGCCAGCACCCGCCCGGCGGCCTTCTCCCAGCGAGAGGTGGACCTGCTCCAGCAGGTGGCCGGCCCCCTGGCCGCAGCACTGGAGAAGGCTCACCTCTTCGAGCAGCTCGAGCGATCCGAAGCGCGCTATCGGCATCTCGTGGAAAATGTCCACGATGTGATCTTCGAACTGGACGCGCAGGGCACCATCACCTACTGCAGCCCGGCTGTGGAGGAACTCACCGGCTTCGCCCCGCAGGAACTGCTGAGGCGCCATTTCACCGACTTCGTTCACCCTGATGAGTTGCCTCATCTCCTGCGTAGCTTCGCCAGGGCCCAGAAAGGGCAAGTGGAGCCTGTCGAGTTCCGGCTGCGCACCAGGGATGGCCAGTTGCGCTGGGCGCGCGGCCTCAGCCGGCCCCTCCAGAAGGATGGCCAGGTCGCGGGCCTGGTGGGGGTGCTCAGCGATATCACTGAGCGGAAGCTGGCGGAGGAGGCCCTACGCGAGTCCAGGGAGATGTTCAGGAAGATCTTCGTCACCCAGCGGGATGCCATTTTCCTCCTGAGTGGGAAAACCCCAGCGCGCATCCTGGACTGCAATCCGGCGGCGACGGAGATGTTCGGGTACAGCCGGGAGGAGATGCTGGGCCGCACAACGGATTTCCTGCATGTGGACCAGGGTGCTTTGCGCGAATTTCGGCAACACCTTTACCGGGCGGTGGCGGAGCATGACTTCTTGCACCTGCCCGAGTTCAGAATGAAGCGTAAGGATGGAACGATTTTCTTCACCGAGCACAGCGTGGCACCCCTTGAAGACGAACAGGGCAAACGGATTGGTTGGGTAAGCGTGGTACGGGATATTACCCAGGGCAAGCGAAGCCGGGAGATGTTGCACCACCTCAACGCCGCTGCGGCTGCGGCCCAGCGGGCTGCCCGCACCCCGGAGGCCGTGTTCCAGGCAGTGGGCCAGGAGTTGGAGCAGTTGGGCCTCCAGAACGTCATCGCCCTGCTGGACAGGGAGAAGCGACAGTTCGTCATCCGCTACATCAGCTCCGGCCCTCCAGCTATGGCCAGGGCACAGAAAATGCTGCAGAAAACCCTGGGGATCAAATTGGTGGGCTACACCTTTCCCGTGGAAAAGATGAACATCTACCGCCAGGTGCTGGAGACGGGGCAGGCGGTCTGCAGCACGGCAGTGGGGGACGCCGTCGGGCAGATCCTTCCTGCACCCGTACGTCGGTTGATCATGCCGGCCATCAAGGGCATGCCCGACGTGTGCACGATTTCTGCCCCCCTCATCGTGAGCGGAGAGCTGATAGGCATCCTGTCCGTCGGCTCCAGGACCCTGACCGAAGCCGACCTGCCGGCCATCACCGCCTTCGCCAACCAGATGGCTGCCGCGTTGGAGAGCGCACAGCTTTATCAACAGACGAAGGAACGTGCTGTTACCCTGGCAGCCCTCCACGAGACGGCCCTGGACCTGGTTTCCCAGCGGGCTCTGCCGGACCTGCTGCAAGCTATCGTGGCCCGGGCGGTGGAGCTGCTGCATGCCAAAGGTGGTGCCATCTACTTCTACCGCCCGGCCAGTGATGACCTGGAGTTGACCCTGACCTACAGGCTGGAGCCGGACTTCACAGGCGCCGTGCTCAAACGCGGCGAGGGTCTGTCGGGCAAGGTGTTGGAGGCCGGCCAGGCCATGGCCGTGGAGGATTACAGCCGCTGGGAGGGTCGCTCCCCCCAGTACGAGGGCGCCGACTTCACCGCGTGCGTGGCGGTACCCATCCGCTGGGCGGACCGGGTGCTGGGCGTGCTCAATGTGCTGGACAACGCGCCTCGGACGTTCTCCCCGGAGGATGTTGGCCTGTTGGAGCGCTTCACGCCCCTGGCTGCGGCCGCCCTGGAGCAGGCCCGGCTGCTGGAAGAGGAGCGCCGCAGACGCCAGGAGGCGGAAACCCTGCGCCAGGCCGCAGCCGCGGTGACGGAGAGCCTGGGCCTGGATGTGACCCTGGAGCGCATCCTGAAGGAGTTGGAGCGGGTGGTCCCCTACGACAGCGCCAGCGTGATGCTGGTCCAGGAAGGAGCATTGCGCGTGGTGGGCGCTAGAGGCTTTCCCGACGAAGCCACCCCGCTGGACGTGTCTTTCCCGGGGGGCGATGACTCCTTTTTCCGCGAGGTGTCGCAGACGCTACAGCCTCTGATCCTGGAAGACGCCCAGGCCGACCCGCGCTTCCGCCGGCTTGGTAGGACCGACTACGTGCGAGGGTGGATCTGCGCCCCATTGGTGGTGCGCGATAAGGTCATCGGCGTCCTGACGGTGGACAGCAGACAACCCGGTGCATTCGATGAGGGCCACGCCCGGCTGGTGCAGACCTTTGGGCACCACGCGGCGGTAGCGCTGGAGAACGCCCGGCTCCACGAGGAGGTGCGCCGGCAGCGGGACTTTGCCCAGTCCATCCTCACGACGGCCAGCAGCCTCATCGTGGGGCTGGATCTCGACGGCCGGGTTATCCTCTTCAACGACCAGTGCGTGCGCACCACGGGCTGGACGCGGGAGGAGGCCCTGGGCCGGGACTGGTTCCAGACCTTCCTCCCGGAGCGCGTCCGGCGCCCAGTGCATCAGGTCTTCCGCGACGTGGTGGAGATAGGGGCACACAGCCGTGTGCCCCTCCCCAGCCAATACGTCAATCCCATCCTCACCAAGGCTGGCGAGGAGCGGGTCGTTGCCTGGAGCCACACCGTGCTACGGGACTCCGAGGGGCGGCCCACCTCGGTCATCGCCATCGGCCAGGACATCACCGAGCAGCAGCGGCTGGAGGAGCAGCTTCGCCAGGCCCAGAAGATGGAGGCCATCGGCACCCTGGCCGGCGGCATCGCCCATGACTTCAACAATCTCCTGGGGAGTATCTTGGGGTTCGCCTCCCTGGTGGAGCGGGAGTTACCGCCGGATAGCCCCCTGCGCCCGGATGTGGCCACCATCATCAACTCCGCCCGGCACGGCGCCCAGCTTACCAACCAGCTCCTGGCCTTTGCCAAGGGTGGCCGCTATCAGGTGGGGCCTGTGGACATGAACGCCGTGGTTGATGAGGTGGTCAGGTTGCTGTCCCGCACGGTGGACAAGGCCATTCGCATCGAGCCCCGGCTGGCGCCGGATCTGGCTGCCGTGGAGGGGGACGCCGGGCAGCTTCACCAGATGCTCCTCAATCTGTGCCTCAACGCCCGGGATGCCATGCCGGCCGGCGGCGTCCTCACCATCGAGACCCGCAACGTGACCCTGAGCGCAGAAGACGTGCGCGGCGAGGCCGACCTGTCCCCGAGGCGCTACGTGTACCTGCGGGTGTCGGACACAGGGGTGGGGATGGACCCGGAGACCAAGCAGCGCATCTTTGAACCCTTCTTCACCACCAAGAAGGGCCGCCCGGGTGAGAAACATAGTGGTCTGGGGCTGGCGATGGTGTACGGCATCGTGCGTGGCCACCAGGGGGCCATCCGCGTGCACAGCGAGTTGGGTCAAGGCAGCACCTTCGAAGTTTACCTGCCGGCCACGGCACGGCCCGCCCGCCCGGCGGCATCTATGGAGGGCGAGGTACGCGGTGGTACGGAGACGGTGTTGGTGGTGGACGACGAACCGGACATCCTGAGCCTGCTGGGTCGCGTTCTGGGCAAGCACGGGTATACGGTGCTGCTGGCGGAGAGCGGGCCACAGGCGCTGGAGATGTTCCGGGAGCGCAGGGACGAGATTGACCTGGTGGTGCTGGACCTGATCATGCCAGAGATGAGTGGTGTGGAGACCTTCCACCGGCTGCGGGAGCTGGACCCCGACGTGCGGGTGCTGCTCTCCAGCGGGTATAGCGAGGAGGGGCAGGCAAGAGAGCTGCTGGCGGCCGGCGCCCAGGGCTTCCTCCAGAAGCCCTACGATTTCCGGGCCGTCCTGCGCAAAGTCCGCCAGGTCCTGGACGCCGGCGAGCAAACGTAGCGTAGGGCAGGTTGCCTGCGGGTGAGGTTAATGTGTGAGCATAGAGGCAAGGCCGTGGGTTGTGGGTGTAGGTACCTGAGGGTTTGAGGCAGCAGGCTACCCGCCGTTTGGTGGGTGGCAGGTAGGCGGCTGGGGGTCTGGTCTTCGGCTGGCATTTGCCGGAAAGTGGTGAAGCCATGAAGAGCGACCCGGGTTCTTGCCGCCGCCAACCTGCCCTCAAGATGTCGGTTGTGGCGGAGGTGCGTTCATGAGCGAGAAAACGCAGGAACAGGAGCAGAAGTGGGCTGACTGGCTGGCGCTGGCTAACGAGATCGGCCGCCAGGCCAGCGCAACCCTTGATCTGGACGCACTCTTGCAGACGGCTGTAGAGTCCATCTACTCCCGGTTTGGGTATCATGACGTGCTCATCGCTCTCATAGATCATGAGACCGAGGAATTCGTGCGCGGGCCGCGCGCCGGCGCCTACGTCTCCAAAGCCCCGCCGGGAGCGCGCAAGCCCATTGACCCGCACAAGGGCATCATGGACTGGGTGGCGCTCCATGGCGAGACCGTCTTAGCCAACGACGTATCCCGAGATCCCCGCTACGTGGCCCTGTTACCCGAGACGCGCTCTGAGCTGTGCGTGCCCATCAAGCGCCGTGACCGAGTGCTTGCGGTGCTCAACATCGAATCGAGACAGCCGGAAGCCTTCGACCTGGCAGACGTGGCTGCCATGGAAACCCTGGCCGACTACCTGGCAGCAGCCTTGGAAAACGCGCGCCTCTATCAGGAGGTCAGCAGCACCAAAGCCTACCTGGAGACGATTTTGGCCAGTTCCATTGACACCATCAGCACCACCGATGCCCATGGCGTCCTGCAATACGTGAGCGCCAGTGCCGAGAAGCTCACGGGCTACAAGCCCGAGGAATTGGTCGGGCAACCCATGTGGCGGCACTACGTGGGTGGTCGCGATGAGGCCCGCAGGGTGATGAAGCTCCTCAGGCGCCAGGGTGAACTGCGCGACTACGAGACCCAGCTATGGCACCGGGACGGCTACGCGGTGCCTGTCAGCCTGTCCGCCTCACTGCTTAAGGATGATCAAGGCCGGGTCATCGGCACCGTTGGAGTGGTGAAGGACATTCGTGGACGCAGGCGGCTGGAGCAGAAACTCGACGCCATCTACGCTCTGGGTCGCGAGATGATCCTGGCGGTGGACGAGGAGCAGATTGGCGAGGCGGTGCTTGAGGCCGCCGAGCGGGTGCTCCAGGTGCCGGCATCGGTGCTGGCGCGTGTGGACGAGGAACGGGGCGATTTGCAGGTCGTGGCCTGTCGCGGCTTCCCTGACGAGGCGAAGGGGATTCGTCTGCCGCTCTCCGGTGAGCAGGGGCTCATCGTCGCGGCTGCTAAGGCCGGCGAGCTCATCTATGTGCCCGACACCCGGCGGGACCCCCGGTACTTCGACGCCGGCTTCCCCGGCCTGTCTGACGTGGCCGTACCCCTCAAGGTCCGCGGTAAGGTCATCGGCGTCCTCAATGTGAAAAGCCCACGGGTAGGCGCTTTTGACCAGGACGACCTGAAGCTCTTGTCTGCCCTGGCCGATCAGGCGGCCAGCGCCCTGGAGAACGCACGCCTCTTCAAGGAGACAAAGCGCCTGAAGGCGTTCAATGAGAACATCGTGCAGGGCGTGGCCGAGGCCATTCTCATTGAGGACGCTCACGGGGTTCTCACGTTCGCCAACCCGGCGGCCGAAGCCCTGCTGGGGTACAGCAGTGAGGAGTTGGTGGGATTGCATTGGAGTGACCTGGCCCCAGACGATGAGCGGGAGAAGGTGCGCCAGGAGATGGCCAAGCGTCCCGAGGGCATCGCAAGCCGCTACGAGACTGCGCTTTTGACCAAAGATGGGCGGGTTATTCCGGTCATTGTCAGCGCCCGGCCCCTGTTCGAGGATGACAAGTTCATCGGCGTCCTCTCGGCTGTCAACGACATCAGCGAGCGCGCGCGAGCGGAACGCCAGGTGCGAGAGCGTCGGAGGTACCTGGAAGCTGTGCTGGGGGCTGCTCCGGACGCCATCGTTACCCTGGATGCCAACCGCCGCATTGTGGAATGGAACCCGGGTGCGGAGCGGCTCTTCGGGTACACCCGCGAGGAAACCATCGGCCGTGACATTGATGAGCTCATCACTAACCCCACCGTGTACCAGGAAGCGGTCGGGCTGACCGGGATCGTGCTCGGCGGGGACGAGGTGCTGCCCAGAGAGACCGTGCGCTATCGCAAGGATGGCACCCCGGTCCACGTGATTGTAGCCGGGTCCCCCATCGTGGTGGATGGTGAACTCACCGGAGTGGTGGCGGTCTATACCGACATCACCAACCGGGTGCGCGCCGAGCAACGCATGGCAGCCGTCAACCGTGTGGCCCGCACCGCCAGCGCCACCCTGAACCTGGACGAGCTGGTGGAGGTGGTGCACCAGGAGATTGCTCGTGTCTTCGAAGCGGATGCCTTCTTCCTGGCCCTCTACTGTGAGGAAGCCGGCGAGCTGGACTTCCGCCTGCGGGTGGACGAGGGGGTGCGGGAGCCTCGCGAGAGACGGCCCCTGGGGCCTGGCCTGACAGCCTCGGTGGTCACCAGCAAGGAGCCGGTCCTGATCCGGGACTTCGAGAAGGAGAAGGACCGCCTGCCCCCTGTGAGGTTGTGGGGCACGATGAAGGCTCCCGCTTCGTGGTTGGGGGTGCCCATGCTCATAGGTGACCGGGTGGTGGGAGTGATCTCGGTCCAGGCCTACCGGCCGCGGGCCTACGGGGAGGAGGAAGAGCGTCTTCTGTCCACCATCGCCGATCAGGTGGCGGTGGCGGTGGAGAACGCCCGGCTGTACGAGGAGACCCGGCGGCGGCTGGCCCGCGAGGAGCGGCTGAACGAGCTGGCTCACGCGGTGGGCGGCGAGGTGGAATTGGGAACCCTCATTCCGCGCTTGCTGTCTCACGCTGTTGAGCTTGCTGGCGCCGATGCCGCCAGCCTGGCTGTACTCGATCCTGGTCGGGAACTTTTCGTCTATGCCTATCATCACAATTTGCCAGACAGTCTGGCAGGCCTCGAAGTGCCTCTTGGCCTGGGGGTATCTGGATATAGTATTCCCAGGCGCGAGTCATTGGTTGTAGACGATTATCGAAAACATCCGGCTGCCCTGCAGCCCTGGGTGGAAGCGGGGGTGCGTTCTGTCATCAACGTGCCGCTGGTAGTTGATAATCAGGTGATGGGGGTGTTGGCGCTGTTTAGCCTAGACGAGGTGCGGCCTTTCGGACCGGAGGCCGTGGCTGCCGCCGAGGCCGCCGGCCGGCTGGCTGCAGTGGCCATACATCGGGCAAGGCTGTTTGAGGCGGAGCAACGCCAGCGTCGAGAAGCTGAGGCGCTGGCGGAGGTGGCTGAGGCCCTCAATCAGACCCTTAGCCTGGAGGAGATGCTGGACATCGTGCTGCAGGCGGCCATGAAGTTCGTGGGGCGTGAGGAGGGTTCTATCATCCTGCTTGATTCCAAGACCAACACCGTGCGCGTGGCGGCCAGCTACGGCATACCTCAGGAGGTGATAGACGAGTTCAACAACCGTCCGGTCTACGCCCACGAGGGGACCTTTGGCATTGTGCTGCAGACCGGCCAGTTACTGGAGATACCCGACGCACCATCTGACCCCCGCGTGCTGCACGATGTGGGTCATGTGCCCCAGCAGCTCACCAACGTGCCTCTGCGTACTGACGAGGGGGTTGTGGGTGTCATCGCTCTGGACGTGTTGCCGCGGGGTGATGGGGAACGACGCCTGCTGCTGACCCTGGCCGATCTGGCCTCTGCCGCAATCCAGCGTGCCCGGCTGTTTGAGGCCCAGCAGCACCGAGCGAGCCAATTGGCCCTCATCAGCGAAGTGGGGAAGGAAGTCGCTTCGCTGCTGGGCCCCGAGACCGTGATGAGGAGGGTACCGCGCCTGATTCGGGATGCCTTTGACTACTACAACGTGTCCTACTTCGCTGTTGACTATGTGCGACGCGAGTTGGTCATGGAAGGCATCGCCGGCGGGTTTGAGGAACTCTCTCCGGGGGAGTTTCGCCAATCCCTGGACGAGGGCATCATCGGCCACGTCGCCAGGACCGGGCAGTCGTGGCTGTCCAATGACGTGACCAAAGACCCGTACTACGTCAAGGGGTTCGTCGGAGAGGTGCAGACCAGGTCGGAGCTGAGCGTGCCGGTCAAGGTGGGCGACAGGGTGGTGGGCGTGCTTGATGTGCAGAGCAATGAGCCCAACGCCTTTGATGAGGAAGACCTAGCCCTGATGGAGACCCTGGCGGACCGGTTGGCGGTCAGCATCCAGAATGCCCGGTTGTTCGAAAACGCGGTGTGCCGACGGCGAGAGGCGGAGACCTTGCGGAAGGCTGCCCTTGCTCTCAGTACCAGCCTGGATTGGAACCAGGTGGTGGAGCGCATCCTGGCCCAATTGGAGCGGGTGGTGCCGTATGACAGTGCATCGGTGCAATTGCTCAAGGGTGATCGGCTGGAGATTGTCGGTGGCCGGGGGTTCCCCAACCTGCCGGGGTTGCTGGGCGTCTCATTTGCCCTGGATGATGAGGGCACTCCCAACCACCAGGTGGTGCGCACACGGGCACCTTTGATCCTGGATGACGCCTTCGCGACTTACGAGGGCTTCCACCGATCGCCTCACGCCGAAGCCCACATCCGCTCCTGGCTGGGGGTCCCCATGCTGGTCGGCGAGCGGCTCATCGGCATGATCACCCTGGACAAGCGCGAGCCCGGCTTCTACACCGAGGAGCATGCCCGGCTGGCCGAGGCCTTCGCAGCCCAAGCGGCGGTGGCCATCCAGAACGCCCGCCTCTTTGCCGAAGTGGAGCGCGCCAAGACGGAGTGGGAGACCACCTTCGATGCCATCACCGACTACATCATCCTCCTCGATCCCCAGATGCGGATCGTGCGGGCCAACCGCGCCCTGGCGGAGAAGCTGGGCGTCTCGCCGGCTTCCTTGATCGGCCGGGAGTGCCGTGCCGTGCTGGGGATAGACGAAGAGTTCTGCAGGGATTGCCCCGCAGCCCAAGCGTTCAGGAGTGGACAGGCCCAGGTGGCGGAGCTGGAGCAGGAGCTGCTGGGGGGTGCCTTCCTGATCTCCGCCTACCCCCTCTTCGATGATGCCGGCAACGTCCGGGCTGTGGTACAGGTGATGGAGGATATCACCGAGCGCAAGCGCATGCAGGAGCGCTTGCTCCAGACCGAGAAGCTGGCGGCCGTCGGTGAGCTGGTGTCCGGCGTGGCCCACGAGCTCAACAACCCCCTCACCGTCGTGCTGGGCTACTCGCAGCTACTCCAGACGGCCGATGTGAGCGATGAGGTGAAGAGCGACCTGGAGAAGATCGCCGCTCAGGCGGACCGGGCAGCGCGCATCGTCAGAAACCTGCTGGACTTCGCCCGCACCCGGCCGCCGGAGAAGAAGCTCACCGATGTCAACGACCTGTTGCAGCGCACCCTGTGCTTGCGCGCCTACGAGTTGCAGGTGGGCAACATCCACGTCCAGGCTGAGCTGCACCCAGACCTTCCCTGGGCGGAGGTAGATCCTTACCAGATGCAGCAGGTCTTCCTGAACATCGTGATCAACGCGGAGCAGGCCATGACCGACGCTCATGGCAAAGGTACCCTCCGGGTCAGCACCAGGTTGGTACGTGAGGGGGCGGAAAGGGGCGATGGTGGCGGGCTGCCCGATGAGCCGGCACCCTACATCCTGGTTTCCATCGCCGACGATGGGCCAGGCATCCCGCCGGAGGTGCTGCCCCGCATCTTCGACCCCTTCTTCACCACCAAAGAGGTGGGGAAGGGCACGGGCCTGGGACTGAGCATCGCTTACGGCATCGTCACCGGCCACGGGGGGAGCATCTGGGCCGAAAGCCCCAACGAGTGGGGCGGTGCTACGCTCTACGTGGCCCTGCCAGTGGCCGAGGAGGCGCCAACGGAGGAGCCCGAGGAGGGTGAACCGGTGACCCTGGGTGAGGTGGCCGCAGCCGGCCGGCAGCGGGTGCTGGTCGTGGATGACGAGGAGGGGGTCTGCGATTTGCTGAGCCGGCTGCTGCGCACCGAGGGGTGTCACGTGGAGGTGGCTCTGGACGGGCATGAAGCGCTGCGCAAGCTGGAGAGGACAAGGTACGACCTGATCATCTGCGACATCAAAATGCCCGGCATCAGCGGCCCCGAGCTGCTCCGGCGCATAGAGCAGCGAGACCCCGAGCTGGCGAAGCGGGTGGTGTTCACCACCGGCGACGTGGTGGCGCCGGCCACCCGGCAGTTCCTGGACGAAATCGGGTGCCCCTACATCCCCAAGCCCTTCGACGTCCAGCGAGTGGTAGCTCTCGTGGCTGAGCTGATCCGGTCACCGCCAGCGTAGCCAACCACCCTCCCCAACCGCTCGCCACACAACTCCTGGCGCTCCAACTGCTGGCGCGGGACCCTCACGTCCGTGGGGAGGGACGGGGGCCTCGTGCAGTAGCCTCGACAGCGCCAGGCTTACATCCCCCGCCGCCTTCCTCTCCTTGACGCCATGCCCAGGAATGGCTATACTTTGCGCTAACACCAGGGGGTGGGCCTCGCCTGCCCCTAAGCGAGCATCGAGGAGGCTTCATGCCGGACCCATCACAGGTGCAGGCCGATCCTGATCCTCGCCCCATTGACCTTTTGATCGAAGGCGGCATCGTCGTCACCATGGACCCCCAGTGGCGGCTCTTGGAAGAGGGTGCCGTTGCCATAGACCAAGGCCGCATCGTGGCCGTCGGACCCCGCGCCGAGGTGGCCCGGGCGCATCGCCCGCGAGACTTGATTGACGGGCGGGGCAAGCTGGTGATGCCCGGGCTGGTCAACGCCCACACCCACGCCCCCATGACCCTGTTCCGTGGCCTGGCCGACGACCTGCCGGTGGCCGAGTGGCTCCAGAACTACCTCTGGCCGGCCGAAGCCCGCTTCATGACCCCGGAGGCCGTCCGCTGGGGAACCCTTCTGGCCATAGCGGAGATGATCCGCTCCGGCGTCACGACGTTTTGCGACATGTACTTCCACGTGGAGCACCTGGCAGAGGCGGCCAAGGAGGCCGGGATGCGCGCCGTCCCCAGCCTGGGCTTCGTGGACTTCCCCCTGCCGGGCGTGTCCGGCCCCCAGGAGGCCCTCCAACTGGCCGAGGAGTACATCCGCCGCTGGCGGGACGATCCCCTCGTCATCCCCTCCGTCGCCCCTCATGCCGTATACACCGTCGAAGCCCGCTGGGTTCAGGAGGCCAAGGCCCTGGCCGACCGCTATGGCGTCATCATGCACATCCACCTCTCCGAGACCGAGGCCGAGGTTCGGGATTGGGAGGAGCGGACGGGGAAGACGCCCGTGAAGTACCTGGACGATCTGGGCGTCCTGGACCGCAACGTCCTGGCGGTGCACTGTGTGTGGATCACGCCCGACGAGATCGAGCTCATGGCCCAGCGCGACGTGGCGGTGGCCCACTGTCCGGAGAGCAACATGAAGCTGGGCTCGGGCAGTGCGCCGCTCCGGGAGATGCTCCAGGCCGGCCTGCGCGTGGGCCTGGGCACCGACGGCGCCGCCAGCAACAACGACCTGAGCGTCATCGGCGAGATCCAAACGGCGGCCCTCCTGGACAAGCTCACCCATGGCGATCCTGCGGCCATCAAGGCGCCGACCGTCGTGCGCATGGGCACCCTGGGCGGCGCCGAGGCCCTGGGGATTGACCACCTGGTGGGCTCGTTGGAGGTGGGCAAGCGGGCCGATGTCATCCTGCTGGACCTGACCCAGCCGCACCTGGTGCCCCTGTACGACGTCTACTCCCAGATCGCCTACGCCGCCCGGGCTTCGGACGTGTGCACCACGATCATTGACGGCCGGGTGGTGATGCGTGATGGCGAACTCCTCACGCTGGACGAGACCGAGGTGATGGCCCGTGTCCGGGAGATCGCCAGGCGCATCCGGGCGGAGATGCCGGCCATGGCGCCGGCGCCGGAGGTGAGGGATGACCCGCAGAGCCGTTGACCTGCTCATCAGCGGCGGGACGGTGCTCACCATGGACCCCCGCTGGACCGTTCACGAGGATGGCAGCGTGGCGATTGAGCAGGGGCGCATCGCGGCGGTGGGACCGCGGGAGGAGGTGGAAGCCCGATTTGCCGGGCGTGAACGGCTGGACGCCCGGGGCCGGCTGGTGATGCCCGGCCTGATCAACACCCACACCCATGCCGCCATGACCCTGTTCCGCGGCATCGCCGACGACCTGCCCCTCCAGAGCTGGCTCTACGACCACATCTGGCCGGCCGAGGCCAGGTGGCTGAGCCCCAACTTTGTGCGGCTGGGGACTCAGCTCGCCATCGCCGAGATGATCCGCTCCGGCACCACCCTCTTCTGCGACATGTACTTCTTCGAGGACGAGGTGGCCCGGGCAGCCAGCGAGGCCGGCATGCGCGTCGTCCTGGGCGAGGCCCTGGTGGACTTTCCCACGGCCAGCTTCAAGACGCCTCAGGAAGGATTGGAATACACCGAGGAGCTGCTGCAACGCTGGCGGGGGAACCGCCTGGTGGTGCCCGGGGTGCAACCCCACAGCCCCTACGCTGCCTCCCCTGAGCTCCTGCAGGCCGCCAAGGAGCTGGCCGATCGCTACGGCGCACCGTACCTGATGCACGTGGCTGAGACCCGCCACGAGGTACAGGAGAACCTGGAACGCTTCGGACGCACGCCAGTGGGCCACCTGGCCAACCTGGGCGTGCTGGGACCCTCGGCGGTGGCCATCCACGGCGTCCACCTGACCGACGAGGACATAGACCTGCTGGCAGAGCACCAGACCGGTGTGGCTCACTGCCCGGAGAGCCAGTTGAAGCTGGCCTCCGGCCTCACCCCGGTGCCCAAGCTCCTATCGCGCGGCGTCAAGGTGGGGCTAGGCACCGACGGCGCCGCCAGCAACAACGACCTGGACCTGCTGGGCGAGCTGTCCACCGCAGCCAAGGTCCACAAGTTCGTCGCCGATGACCCCACCGCACTGACGGCCAGGGAGGCTTTGTGCCTCGTGACCCGGGATGCTGCCCGACTCCTGGGCTTGGACGACCAACTTGGCTCCCTGGAGGTGGGCAAGCGGGCCGATGTGGTGATCCTGGACCTGGATGCGCCTCACATGGTCCCGGTCTACGACATCACCTCACACCTGGCCTACGCGGTCCACGCCAGCGATGTGCGCACGGTGGTCATTGACGGGCAGGTGGTGATGCGTGACCGGCGGCTGCTGACCCTGGATGAGGGGGAGATCATTGCCCGGGCCCGCGAGATGGCGCAGCAGATTCGGGCGGGCTGGAACAGCTGAAGGAACCCTTGGCCATGTTCAAGGTCCTGCTCATCTTTCTTGACGGTGTTGGCCTGGGGCCGGGCGATGGGGACGTCAACCCCTTCGCCCGGGCGGATTTGCCCACCCTCTCGGCCCTCCTGGACGGGCGCCGGCTGGTGTCAGGCAATGGCCCGGTTAGCACGACCACCGCCACCCTGGTGCCGACGGATGCCCGCTTGGGCGTGCCCGGCCTGCCCCAGAGCGCCACCGGCCAGGCCACCATCTTCTCCGGGATCAATGCTCCCCGTCACATCGGCCAGCACTATGGTCCGTATCCTAACCCGGACCTACGCCAACTGGTCCACCGCCACGGGCTATTTGGCCGGCTGGTGAAAGCCGGCTACCGGGTGGCCTTCGCCAACGCCTACCCCCACCGTTACCTGGAGCGGCTGGCGCGCGGCACCGGTCGCTGCTCCGTCACCTCAGTGGCCGCCCAGGCCGGTGGCGTCCGGCTGCGCGACTACCACGACCTGTGCGCTGGGCGTGCCGTGTCCGCCTTCCTCACCAACGAGGGCTGGCGGGATGTGCTGGGTTACACCGACGTCCCCATCATCTCCGCGCCCGAGGCCGGGCGACGGGTGGCGCGCCTGCTGGATGAGCACGACTTCGTGGTCTTCGAGCACTACGCTACAGACATCGCCGGTCACCGGGCGGACCACGAGCAGGCTCGGCAGGTGTTGGAGCAACTGGATGCCTTCCTGGGCGGTGCAGTAGAGGTCGCCGATCTGGAGCGCACGCTGATCATCGTCACCAGCGATCACGGCAACCTGGAGGACCTGAGCAGCCGCAAGCACACTCTCAATCCCGTGCCGACCCTGTTGATCGGCGGCGACCACCGGGCGGTTGGGGCGCGGATTCGAGATCTGACGCACATCGCGCCGGCGGTGGAAAGCTGCCTGGGAGCGACGCCTCAGGTGAAGCGTGGATAGGCGCGGGACTTCCCTGGGGACGCACGGATGCGAGGGTTCCGCGCGAGCAGGAAAGGACGCGAGAAGGGTTCTGCCCGCGCAAGCAAAGGCGAGGGTGAATCAGACCATGACCCCAAGCATGATTCCACGGACTGAGTTCCTCGACCGGCAGGATCAGGCGCGCGCAGCCTGCGCGCAGCGGGGCTGGGATGCCCTGCTGCTGATTGGCCGGGCCTTCTACGACCGCCCGGGCAACCTGGCCTACTATGCCAACCACTTCCCGCCTTTTCCCACCACCGTGGTGACCGGCCGCATGCGAGGGATGGGTCACGGCGCGCTGCTGCTGCCCGTGCGAGGGCCCTCGGTGTTGCTCATTGACGGACGGAGCTACCGCGAGGACATGGTGGTAGTGGACGAGGTGCGGGCGGATACCGATTTGCCGGCCGGGATTACCCAAATCCTCAAGGATCGGGGGTTGACCACTGCGACCATAGGCCTGGCCGGCGAGGACATCCTCCCCGTGGGGCTCTTCCGCGAGCTGGCGGCTGCCGTTCCGGAGGTTGCATGGGAGAGCGCGGACGACCTGGTGTCGCGGCAGCGCCAGGTGAAGAGCGTGGTCGAGCAGGCCTTGCTGTGCCAGGCGGCACAGCTAGCCGGCGCCGGCCTGGATGCCGCCCTCGACGCCGTCCGCGAGGGGGTCACGGAGCTGGAGGTCTGCGCCAGCGGCACCGCAGCCGCCCTGCGCGCGGGTGCCGACTTCGTCCGCTACCTGCGCGTCCACTCCGGCCCCTGGTCAGCCTGGGGCTCGCGCTGGCCCCAGGCCACCAGCCGGGCGCTGGAGGCCGGCGACTTGCTGACCCTGGACATCATTGGTGCCTGCCAGGGCTACCAGTTCGACGTGCTGCGAACGACGGTGGTGGGTCAGGCCAGCCAGGAGCAGGCGGCCGTCTGCGATGCGGTTCTGAGGGCGCTGGAGCAGCTCATCGCCGCCTGCCGGCCAGGGGCGGTGGTGGATGACGTGGTCCAAAAGACGCTGAGGGTGCTGGAAGATGCCGGCCACGGCGCCCATGCATCGCCCTTCGTGGGGCACGGCATCGGCCTGGAGACCGTTGAGGAGCCCATCCTGGCCCCGGGCGAGATGACCCGGCTGGAGCCCGGGATGGCCCTGTGCGTCGAGCCGGCCGTGTACATCCCCGGCTGGGGTGGCTGCAGCATCGAAGAAGAGATCATCGTGCGCGAGGACGAACCCGAGTTGCTCACCACCTTGTCACGCCGGCTCTGGTGACCCCAACACGCCGCCCCCGACCGCCTATTGACCGGGCGGCGCAACGGGCACCAGGTACTGCTCCACCGCCCAGCCAATGGTCTGACTGGCGTCCGTGGTCTGGAGGCGCCACCAGCGCATGTCATCGGCCAGTTCCGGACCCTCCAACACCTTGAGGATGGTGCCGTCGGCTAGGAGGAAAGGCTCATCCTCGGTCCCTGGCTTCACGAGCCGCGCGTAGTTCAACCCCGGTCCCGTGCGGAAGCTCAGCATATCCGGCCCCGTCCCCGTAACCTTGACATAAACACCCGGGGCGATGGTGCTGGGGACGGCGGGCGCTTCTGTCGGCGGTGGTGGCTGAGTGGCGACGGTGGGTGCCAGGCTGGTGGGGGTGAACGGCCGCATCTGCGGTGTCTCTGTGCCCATGGCCACCGCGCCAGTGGGGGAGGGGAGGGGCGCCGGTGCTGCCGTCCCGGGACCGCGACCCCGCAGACCTACCAGCCAGAACAGCAGAGCTATGACGGCCAGGACCACGAAGGTGATGGGGATGATCTCCTCCGGGCGGAATCTGCGACTCCGCCGGCGAGCCATGCGCCGCAGCCGGGCCTCGGCCGTCTCCCCTGTTGTCGGCACGAACTCCTCCTGATCGTCCCTGTCTACAGTCATCGCGCTTCCTCCTTGCGCTCGCGCATCTCCTCGCTACTCCGCATCCGCGCCGGCGCGCTGTAGGCCATGCGTACCAGGCGCGGGCCGTCAATCAACTCGATGGGCGTACCCTGAGCCCAGCGGCGAGCCGGGCGCGAGAAGCGGCTGGTGGTGACAAAGAAGCCTCGCCCGACGCCCACGCGCAGCATCGCCCCGTAGAAGTCGCGCAACTCCGGTTCCCCAACGGTCCCTCGATACCGTTTGCACTGGATGACCCCGCGGGTGCCGTCTGGGGACACCACCTCCAGGTCAATGCCGTGATCCTTCTGGTCAGGGGTATTCCGCACCCTGTAGCCCAGCCGGGCGAACACCTGCCCCACGTAGGCCTCGAAATCCGACGGCGATAGCGCCTGCATCTCAGCCAGCGACTTCGCCTCCAGCCGCACCCAGCGCCACTCCTGAAAGGTGCGCCAAGCCCACAGGCCCACGACCAGCCATCCGCCCAGGACCACCCCGGTCAACAGTGCCAGGATAGCCCACGGGATCCAGGTGATGAGGGAATCGGGCCACCGGCGCAGGTGCAGGGCGACCGCCATCAGCATCGCCCACGCCAGCGTGAGGCCGGCGAGGTGGCCCAGGGTGGAGGCCCAGCGACGGATCGAGTGCCGTTCTGTGCTGAGACCTCCTCTCGGTAGAGCAAACTGGTAGTTCATCCCGTCCCCAGGTTTGTTGTGCGCGCTTTAGCGCACTGCGCGGTCCTCGCAGGGGGCGTAGTCCCCGCAGGGGGAAGCGGCCACTACGAGCCCGTCCGAAAAATCATGTAGGACAGCCTTTCCAGGCTGTCGGGCAGGTTCCGCCTACCACAAGATATAGTGGCTCATTTGCCAAAGGTTCCTAGATATTGTGGTCGGGCACTGAACTCCATTATTATTATACCAGACCTTTGCACCTATGTCAATGGCCGTTTGAATCCTAACAGATTTTGACCAAATTTTGACCGCTTAGCCATTGACCTGATCTTGGCCCTGTGGTATAATTGCAAAAGAGTTGCAATAGCAAGTGGCTAGCGGTGCTCCAGGTTAGAAAGAGTACGAGCGAGGAGGCTCAGTATGCACTGTCACGGCGCGCAGGATCATCAGCTCGCCGCTGTGTATGGCGGCAGGCGGATAATCCTGGTTGGGAATCCCAACGTGGGCAAGTCGGTCATCTTTGGTCTCCTCACCGGGCGCTACGTGACCGTGTCCAACTACCCCGGCACCACCGTGGAGTTGGCCCAGGGGGTGCTGGAGCTGGACGGCCATCGGGTCACCCTCATTGACACGCCGGGCGTGAACACCCTCACTCCGTTGTCCAAAGATGAGCGCGTCACGCGCGACCTGTTGCTCCAGGAGCGTCCGGCCATGGTGGTGCAGGTAGCCGACGCCAAGAACCTGCGCCGGGCGCTGCTCATCTCCCTGCAACTCGCCGAAATGGGGGTGCCTTTCCTCCTCGACCTGAACATGGACGATGAAGCCCGGCAACGCGGCGTGCGCATTGACGCTCAACGCCTGAGCGAGATCCTAGGGGTTGAGGTGGTTTCCACCGTAGCCACCCGCCGACTGGGGCTGGATCGGCTGGTGAAGGGGCTGGCTGCACCGCGCCGGTCTCACATCAGGGTTGATTACGGGGAGCCCCTGGAGTCGGCCATCGCGACCATCGAAGCTGTGCTGCGAGAAGGCGACTCTGGGTCAGAGGCTGGGCTGGACGAGAGCGCAGCCCCGGGCGAAGTCGGTGACATGGCCACGGGCGAAGGGACGGGCCGGCTCGGAGACGCTCACCCACTGCGAGCCCTGGCTCTGATGTGGCTGGCTGGCGACGACAGCCTCCGTCCGTGGCTGGAAGAACACTTCGGCGCTGAGAAAGTGCGCCGCCTGGTGGCCATCCGAGAACAGGCGATCACCGAGGTGGGTGAGCCCCTGGGGTACGTCATCAACCGCGCACGCCTGGCAGCTGTGGATGGCATCCTGGCCCAGGTGTACACCACCCAACCTGGACGCGTCGAATCGCCCGGCGAGGTCCTCGGCAGGCTGGCCATGCACCCCGTGTGGGGGCTGCTCATCCTGGCGGTTGTCCTCTTCCTGGTGTACAAGTTGGTGGGTGAGTTCGGCGCTGGCACGCTGGTGGACTTCCTAGAGAGCGTGGTCTTCGGGGAGCACATCAATGTGTGGGCTACCCGGCTGGTGGAGGCCATCGCTCCGGGCGCGCTCCTCGCCGATTTCCTGGTCGGCCAGTACGGCATCATCACCATGGCGCTGACCTACGCTTTCGCCATTGTCCTGCCCATCGTGGGGACCTTCTTCCTGGCCTTCGGGGTGTTGGAGGACTCCGGCTACATGCCCCGATTGGCGGTGATGGTCAACCGTGCCTTCAAGTTCATGGGGCTCAATGGCAAAGCTGCCCTTCCTCTCATCCTGGGGTTGGGCTGTGATACCATGGCTACCATGACTGCCCGCATCCTGGAGACGCGTAAGGAGCGCATCCAGGTGACCCTGCTGCTGGCCCTGGGGGTGCCCTGCTCGGCGCAACTGGGGGTCATCCTGGGGATGCTGGGCGGGCTGGAGGGCCGCGCGGTGCTCATCTGGGGCGGCATCGTGATGGGGGTGCTCCTGGCGGTGGGTTTCCTGGGCGCGCGAGTGATCCCCGGCGAGAGTTCCGACTTCATCCTGGAACTGCCGCCGTTGCGGGTGCCCCAGTGGCACAACCTGGTGGTGAAGACCGCGGCGCGCATGGAGTGGTACCTGCGGGAGGTGGTGCCGCTGTTCATCCTGGGGACGGTGTTGCTGTTCTTCCTGGACCTGTTCGGATGGCTGGGATGGCTGGAGCAGTTGGCGTCGCCCTTGGTGGTGAACTTCCTGGGCCTACCGGCCGAGACCACCAGCGCCTTCCTACTCGGCTTCCTGCGCCGAGACTACGGGGCAGCCGGCTTCTTCATGCTGGCCCGCCAGGGGCTTCTGTCGCCAACCCAGGTGCTGGTCAGCGTCGTCACAATCACTCTCTTCGTCCCGTGCATTGCCAACGCGCTGATGATCATCAAGGAGCAGGGGGGCCGGGTGGCGGCGGGGATTCTAGCCTTCGTGTTTCCTATGGCGTTTCTGGTGGGCGGGGTTTTGAACCTGGCCCTTCGAGGGCTGAACGTGAGCCTGTAAGGCATGGAGAGCCTGATGCGGTGTCCGCTGTGCGGTTTTGAGTTTGATCCGGGGGCTGGGCGTACGTGCAGCCAGTGCCCGGTGCAGGCCGGCTGTACCCTGATCTGCTGTCCGAATTGCGGCTACCAGATGGTGGACGTAGAAGCCTCGCGGGTTGGCCGGTGGTTAGGTCGTCTGCTGGGCGGAAGGCCTAGGGGTCAGGAGGCGAAAGGATGATGTGGAGGCACCGGTTCAGAGGCCGGACCCGGCGTGCCCGCCCGGCCGGCACTGTGCCCCTGGCAGCCTTGCGTCCCGGGGAGCGGGCAGAGGTAGTGGCCTTCGACGTGAGTTCACCGCGTCGCCTCCAGCGGCTCAGCACTCTGGGTCTGGTGCCCGGAGTGGAACTGGTGCTGCGGCAGATTTTCCCGGCCTACGTGGTAGGCCTGGGCGAGACGGAGCTGGCCCTGGATTGCGGCCGGGCCGACGAGATCCTGGTGCGGCGACTGGGGCCTGCACGCCCCATCGGTGGCGCTCGCTGGCGTCGCGGGCGGGCAGGGAGGGGATGAGCAGGGAGTGGGAGATGAACAAGGCCGTGGCGGAGAAGGCCAAGCGTCTCTTGAGGGCAGAGGGCAAGCGCATGACCCCTCAAAGGGAATTGTTACTGCGCACTCTCGAGGAGGCGGGTGGTCATCTGGATGCAGAGGAATTGTTCGTGTTGGCCCGGGAGCGCGATCCCGGGCTGAGCCTGTCAACGGTATATCGCACCCTCAACGTGCTCAAAGAGATGGGGTTGGTGGAGGAGCTGCACCTGGGCGAAGAACATCACCACTACGAGGTCGCGGGCTTGGCGGAGCACTATCATCTGATTTGTACCCGGTGCGGCCAGGTGATTGAGTTCGAGACCGAGTTGATCGAGCGCATGAAGCGCGAGGTGGCCGAGGAGCATGGGTTTGAAATCAGTGGCATGCACGTGGACCTGATGGGTGTGTGTGCCGCATGCCGAGAGGAGGTGGATGCATGCTAGCAGCAGCTTTGGTGACTTTTCGGGAGGGTCTGGAAGCGGCCCTGATCGTGGGCATCGTGGTGGGCTACCTGAAAAAGGTGGGCCGGTTGGATCGCCAGGGGTACGTGTGGGGAGGGGTCCTGGCGGCGGTGCTCGCCAGCCTGGGGGTGGCCCTGGGGCTGCAGCTCATCGGTGTGCAGCTCTCAGGCCGGGGCGAGGAGATCTTTGAGGGCGCGGCCATGTTGCTGGCCACAGCCGTCCTCACCTACATGATCTTCTGGATGCGCTATCAGAGCCGGTTCATCAAGGTGGCCCTGGAGAGAGATGTGCAGATGGCCCTGAGCACCGGTCAGAACTGGGCCCTGGCCGGGCTGACCTTCATCGCCGTCTTTCGTGAGGGTGTGGAGACCGTCTTGTTTCTCTCGGCGGCCGCTTTCGTGGCCGCAGCTGGTGAGACCCTCTGGGGTGGTCTGTTGGGGTTGGTTGCGGCCATGTTGGTGGGCTGGTTGATCTTCGCCACCACCGTCCGGCTGGATGTGAAGCGTTTCTTCGACGTGACCAGCGTCTTGCTGCTCCTGTTCGCGGCCGGGCTTTTCGCCCACGGCGTCCACGAGCTACAGGAGGCCGGCCTCATCCCCGTCATCATTGAGCACCTGTGGGATACAAACCACATTCTGGACGAGAACTCGACCCTGGGCTCCATGCTCAAGGCTCTTTTCGGCTACAACGGCAATCCTTCGCTCCTGGAGGTGCTGGCCTACTGGGGTTACTGGGTGGTGGTGGTGACCGCGGTGCGGCGCTGGATCTGGCGCCTGGAGGTTGGCCTGTCTCGCGAACCGGCCGATTGATGAGTTGAAACGCTGGCACTGATTGGGCTTGTTCGGTTGGCGTTGGGCGTCGCGCTCACCGGCGTGGGCATAAAGCTGGAGGAGCGCGACGCCTTTTGGGCCAGTTGTCACACCGAGCCGGCTCTTCCCCCTCACTGGACCTGGCCACGGCTCACGCTCACGCGGACGAACCCGTGCGCTGCGTCGGGTATCACGGGGGTGTGGGGCCGGTGGCCCGGCCGGGCGTCTTGTATCGCCTGGCGGTGTGGGACGCGGTCAAGTGGGTGTCGGGGCGCTACAGCCGGCCGGGCCAGATCCGGCATCCGTTGCCCGACATCAACTGCGGCCGCTGCCACGAGGAGTCGGCGGTCGAACCCGGTTTCAAGAACCACTTCCACAGCATGCTGCACTCCGCTGAAGGGCCGGCCCTACGCTGCGTCTCCTGTCACCTGGCCCATGATGCCTCGGCCGACGCGCGCAAGGTCTACATCCGCGAGCCGGTGGTGTTTCCCGTATGCAACGCATGTCACCAGGTGATGGGAGGTCCACTGGGACTGGAGTGAAACTCACGGACACTTTGACCCGGGGTGCAATCGGCATTATAATTCTTGACGAAGCCAGCTGTTAGCGAGGTAAAGACATGGCGGTAACCCCCGCTCTTACTGCAGAAGAGAAGGCTCGAATTCTCCAGGCCCTGCGCGAGGACGCGGCCTTCCGCGAAGAGATCGGCCGCCTGCTGCTCGAAGACGTACGGACCTCTATCCACGAGCTTCGAGAAATCATTGACCGGTTGGCAACCGTTGTCCGGGAGGGATTTGAGGCGGTTCATCAAGACATCCGTGCGCTGACCGAACAGGTTCGGGAGAACAGCCGTCAGATCCAGGAGAACAGCCGTCAGATCGCCGCCCTGGCCCAGCGGATGGATGCGCTGACCGGGCAGGTGCAAGAGAACGGTCGCCAGATCGCCGCCCTGGCCCAGCGGATGGATGCGCTGACCGGGCAGGTGCAAGAGAACAGCCGCCAGATTGCCGGCCTCACCGAACAGGTTCGGGAGAACAGCCGTCAGATCGCAGCGCTGACCGAGCGGATGGCGCGGGTGGAGACCCAGCTTCTCGCCCTCACTGAGCAGGTTCAGGAGAACAGCCGCCACATCGCTGCCCTCACTGAGCAGGTTCAGGAGAACAGCCGCCACATCGCTGCCCTGACGGGGGAGGTGCGCGAACAGCGAATTCGGCTGGACGATGTATCGGGAATCGCGGTGGAAGCGAGTGCGCGAGAGGAGATTTACACCTGGCTCCGCAGCCGGGGTGTGGAGATCGTCGAAAGGTGCCTGCCCGGGGATCTACTGGATCACCTGGAAGTGCGCTCCGTCCCTGATGGTGTGATGGTGGTGCGGAATCGAGACGGTTACGTGTTCCTGGTGTATGAAATCACGTTTACTATTGCCCTGCGGGACGTTCAACGCATCGCCGAGTGGCTGGAGGGGTTCCGTAAGGTGGCATGGCCGGCCATCGGTCTGGTGTACTACCGACGCGCCCTTCCGGAAGAGGATGAGGTCCGTCACATCTCAGAGGACGGCAGAGAGATCATTCAGACCATCCCTGGAATGCGCACCCTGCGTGAGGAAGCCGCCCGAGCTGGGGTGTTGCTGATGCAGCATGGAGCCTCTCCCTGGCGACCGGAGGATTGGCAGCCACCGCAGGGGTTGAAATGCCTCCCCGAAGTGCTGCAACTCGGACGAGACTGGTGGTGACGGAGACGACTACGCCACGATGAGCGAAGGTCTCCTGACCGAGCCCGCTCCGCCTCGGTCAGCCTGTCCCCCGGCCCGTCGGCGGGGACAGACTGGCCGCCAGGCCAGGGAGACCTTCGCCGATCACGAGAGTTTCCTCCACATGCGTGGCGCCACTACGCCACGCGAAGCTCGCAACGACTTTCGCAAACCGTCGGCTAACCAAGCAGATCGCTGTAAGTTCTCTCAACTTCTCCCGTGCTGCAGAGGGGCGTCCTCGCCCTGATTTTCAGGGCTAGACAGCCACCAGACGGGGCGGAGACGCCCCTTGATAGCGGTTTCAGTGGATAGGGGAAGTGCAAGGAACTCTTGACAAGTTCCTTAGGGCCTATCTGGAAGCTGCTCAAGAGGGGCGTCCGCGTCTGTGCGACCCCTGTGCCACGCCAGTCCCTGGCACAGGGAGGGACTGGCGCGCACAGGCTCGCCCCGGGGTGCGCGACGGCATTGCCCTCGCCCGAGGACGCCGTCGGATAGCGGGGTTTCCGGATAGGCTCTTGGGTGGCAGAGACAACTGCCCAGGGCTGGCTATTGGACGAAGGTGATCAGTTGCTCCCGGGGGAGGCGGCGCGGTGGCGAGGGGCGCTCCGCCGGATAGCCCACGGGCACCAGGGTCACCGGGCGCAGGCTTGCTGGCAGGTTCAGCAGCCGGCTCACCGCAGCCTCGTCGAAAGCCGCTACCCACACCGTACCCAACCCGTGAGCGTGAGCCGCCAGCATGAGGTTCTGCACCGCTGCCGCCACATCCAGCAGGCAGTAGAGGTGAACGCCCCGGTCGCGATACCGCCAGCGAATCCGCTCGTGGTCGGCGCAGGCCACGATGACCAGTGGCGCCTCGGCGATGAAATCCTGCCCCAAGGCCGCGTCTACCAGCCGGCTGCGCAGTGTCGCGTTGAACACGAAGAAGAAATGCCGGCTCTGCAGGTTGCCGGCGCTGGGCGCCCAGGTGAGGGCCTCGATCAGCGCTTCAATCGCCTCCTGCGGGATGGGGTGGTCCTGAAATGCGCGAATGCTGCGTCGTTCGCGGATGGCTTGCAGGACGTCCATGGCGTTCCCTCTCAGCGGATGAGTTGTTCGAAGAACTGCGCGGTGCTGGCGCCCAGGTAGGCGATGGCCAGGAACTTCACCGTCTTGCCAGCCCAGGCGCTGAGCAGGAAATGCTGCACGGGGAACCGCAGGGCACCGGCGATGATGCCGGCCACGTCGAAGAAGGGGTTGGGGATGGCAGCCAGGACGATGATGGCCCACGGGCCGTAGCGCCGCATGAGCTGCTCCAGCCGCTCGTACATGTCGCGGTTCTCAACCACGGCCTGACCGGCCACGCCGGCCAGGTAGCCAGTCAGCTCGCCGATGGCTGCGCCGGCTGCGGCAATCACACCCACCAGGATGGGGTGAAAGACGCTACCGCCGGCGAAGGCGGCCAGGAAAGTAGGCACCGGCAGGATCACCGTCGCATTCCCCACCAGGCTGATGAGGAAGATGCCCAAATAACCGTAAGCGGCGAGGTGACGAAGCCGGTCGCGCAGGAGGAAGATGACCACCGTAATGCCAATGGCCAGGGCCAGGGACAGGACACGTACCAGCGTCTGTGACCGCCGGTCGGCGGCCGTCAGCGCTAGCTTGCCGGTAGTCTCGTTCTGAGTCACCGCCATCTCCCTCCCTGCATGGTCAAACCTGCCGGGCCGCTATGCCGGGTTCGCCAGCCTCGCTGAGCTCGGTGGTGGACAGGATGGCACCCAGCCAAAGGATGGCGAGCATCCCGGCCACCAGGCTCTTGCCCACCAGCCGCCCGATCCCGTCGGCCAGAAGCTGATGAGGCCAACCTCCTGGATAGCGCCCGCCACCACATCTGCCCGGATCTCCTCGCACATGGCCAGGATCTCGTCCATGACGCTGCCCTGGCGCACACCGGCCTGGGCGGTCAGCAGGATGAACTCGCCCATCTGGCGCATCTCATCTGAGACGGTGTACACCCGGCTGCTGGACGTCTGGGTCAGACAGTCCAGATTGACCACGTACAGGAAGTGCAACGGGATGCCCGTTTCCCTGGCCAGACTGATGGCTTTGGTGATGGCACCCCGGCTATCCGGGCCGCCGCGGATCCGCTCATGGCTGTACCTCGTTCGGCGAGCGGATGGGTTCCCGATTCAGCGCGCAGATTCCTGCGTGCCACCAGGCTGTAGCGCGATTATAGCACACAAAGGAGAGGCTTGTCCAACAGGTGCATAACGAACAGGCGTGACTCACGTCTTACCATTCGGGCTGCTCCGGTGAGGGGACCCTCACCCGGGTCGGCCTTGTGAACATTCCCTTGGGAGGTGTAGAGTGTTGAGGTCGTGGAGGCGGCCGGTGGTCGCCGCGTTGGTCGTGTGGCTCTGGGTGGCTTCGGCGGTGCCAGTGGTTGCCCAGCCGCCCGCACCGGGCGATGCGGTCCGGGGCAAGATCGCGCCCCAGGTGTGGGAGATGCTGGACCGGCAGGGCGAGGCGGATGTGCTGGTGCTCCTGGGCGAGCAGGCTGACCTGAGGGTGGCGCCGTCGCAGCCCACCCGCGAGGCCCAGGTTCGCTACGTCTACGAAGCCCTCCGGCAGGCCGCCGACCGGGCCCAGGCACCGCTGCTGAAGCGGCTCCGCGCTCGCGGGGTAGAGCATCAGCCCTTCTTCCTGGTGAACATGGTGCGCGTGCGCGCCAATCGTGCCCTGGTGCTGGAACTGGCGGCCAGGCCGGAGGTGACTCGCGTGCTGGTCAATGGACGGTTTCCCACGGCGGGGCCGCCGCTGAAGGCGCCACCCGGCAGCACTTTGGTCCAGGCGACAGAGGGTGTGGAGTGGAACGTGACCCGGGTTCGCGCGCCGGAGGTGTGGGCGACCTACGGGGTGCGTGGAGAGGGGGTGGTGGTAGCCGGCAATGACACGGGCGTGGAGTGGTCGCACCCGGCGCTCATCACCCAGTACCGTGGCTGGAACGGCTCCATGGCCACCCACGACTACAACTGGCACGACGCCTGGGACCCCACTGCGGAGCCGTGGGACGACCACGGGCACGGCACGCACACTATGGGTACGATAGTGGGTGACGATGGGGGGAGCCACCAGATTGGAGTGGCGCCGGGTGCACACTGGATTGCGTGCCGCAACATGGACCAGGGGATCGGCAGCCCTGCCTCGTATGTGGATTGCTTTCAGTTTTTCCTGGCGCCCACGGACCTGGAGAGGCAGAACCCTGACCCCAGCAAGGCGCCCCACGTGATCAACAACTCCTGGGCGTGCGTCCCCGCTGAGGGCTGCGACCCGACCGATCCAGCTTGGGAGGACATTATCCGGCCAGCCGTCCAGGCGCTGCGGGCCGCCGGCATCGTGGTGGTGGCATCGGCCGGCAACGAGGGTCCCTCGTGCGGCAGCGTGAAATTCCCGCCGGCCTACTATTCCGAGTCCTTCAGCGTGGGCGCCTTTGATGCCGGCAACGACATCGCCTCCTTCAGCAGTCGGGGCCCGGTGACGGTAGATCAGAGTAAGCGATTGAAGCCCGATGTGACGGCGCCCGGAGTTCACGTGCGCTCAAGCATCCCTGGCGACAGCTACGGGTATTCCAGCGGGACCTCCATGGCGGCCCCTCACGTCGCCGGGGTGGTGGCCCTGATGTGGTCGGCTGTGCCCAGGCTGGTGGGCGACGTGGACTTGACGGAACACATTATCCGGGTCACGGCGCAGTCGAAGATTGACACCACGTGCGGCGGCGATCCGAGGGGCCGGCCCAACAACGTGTGGGGGTGGGGGACGGTGGACGCGTTGACTGCGGTGCAGGCGGCCCGATGCGCGGCCTACGGGGACCTGGATCTGGACGGCACAGTGGACCTGGACGATTTGCTGGTGGTTGCAGGAGGGTGGGGGAGCCGCGCGGGCGATGGGGTATACCGTCGAGTGTGGGACATGGATGAGAACCAAGAGGTAGATGTGGCGGACATAGCGCTGGTGGCGAGCCGGTGGGGGCAAGCGTGTCAGGGAGGGGGAACGGATAGGTAGAATTCCTTCCCCGTTCAATTGGCCCATCCGTTTCCCCCTCCGTTTTCATTCCCCCGTCCATTTCCCGCCCCCGGCGAAGTCATGCCTCTGGTCTGCCCCCTTCTCCTCCCGCAGCAGCTCCAATCCGTGGGGCAGCGCCGGCAGGATGGTCTCCAGGTTCTCCCGTACGGCTTTGGGGCTGCCGGGCAGGTTCACGATCAGCGTATGGCCCCGGATGCCGGCCACCGCCCGGCTCAGCATGGCGTGAGGGGTCACTTGCAGGCTGGCTGCCCGCATCGCCTCCGCCAGGCCGGGTGTCTCTCGCTCGATCACGTCCCGGGTGGCTTCGGGCGTGACGTCGCGGGGGGCAAAGCCCGTGCCACCGGTGGTGAGAATGAGATCGAGGTGCACCTGGTCGGCCCAGGTGCGCAACGTGTGGGCGATGATTTCGCGTTCATCCGGCACCACGGCTTCCACCTCCACCGTGGCGTCGAGCCGCTGGATGATCAACTCACGGATGGCCGGACCGCTCAGGTCCTCCCGCTCACCACGATAACTGCGATCGCTCACCGTCAGGATGCCCACGCGGATTGCCATGTTGGATCCTCCGCCAAGTCACGCCAGTCGTCTGTGAGAGCCTTGGCCATGGGCACGATGTCCCGCGTGACCTCCCAGCCCAACTGGCGGTAGAAGGCAATAGCCGCCTCGGTAAATGGTGCCAGGAAGCCGGCCAGCGCATGGGCGCCAGAGGTGGCGCCGGTCCCCAGCACCCGGTTGGCCGCGCTCTGGATAGCGGCCTCGTCCCCGGCAGCTAACGCGTTCACCAGCTCGTGCCAGGGCTCACCAAACTCCCCGGCTGCCGCATGCCGCAGCCAGGCTGCGCTCAGGAGCGTGGTCCGGTTGGCCGCCACCTGGACAATCAGCCGCCAAACGCGCTCTGCCGTCCAGCCCTGTGGCAGGATGACCGGCCAGACTCGCAGCCCGGCCATCAGCCCCACCAGGAAGTCGTCGCCGGCCGGAGTCAGCCCCGGTCCGAGGCCGGCCAGGCTGCCCACCCCCCACGTGATCAGGTCCACGTCACCGGCTCGCAGGCCCGCGCACAGGGTCTCGGCGGCATGGGAGGCACGCTCTGCCAGGAACCGGGACCAGCGCCCCGGGGAGAGAGGCGTGTCTGCGGGGAAGAGCGGGGACCTGGCCCAGGTGCAGGCATGCCGGGCCAGCAGCTCCATGGCCGCAGCGCTCACCGGCGGGTCCGGCCAGCTCACCTTGGGCTCCCAGACACGGGCCTGGCGCAGGTCAATGGGGATGCCGGCGACCTGTCGGCGCCCCTGCTGGTAGGTCGCCGGGGCGCTACGCGGCGGCCGGTCCAGCTCCAACTCCGGCTCCGCCAGGACGACGTGGAACGGGCCGTTCCCCACCGAGCCGGCCACCACCGCGATGAGGTCGCCCTGGTTTGAGACCAGGTTGCAGGCTCGGTGGTGGGTGCTCAGCACGCGCAAGAACACGTCGCGGCCGGCCAGACGCTCCATCAAGGAGCGGCTCACCGACCGCGCATGCCAAGCTCGCCAAGCAGTGGGGTCGTTTTTCATTGTGGCCAGCTAGCCCCTCCTCGGTCCTCCCCCTAGGAGGGAGCCGTGGGGCGTAGGGCCGGCGCCTGCACCCACCGCAGGCTCACCGCCGAGAGGATGAAGCACACCCCGTAGATGCCGAAGATCACCAGGTAGCCAAGGCCCGGACTGGCCAGGTTGAAGAAGTCGGCCAGCGGCCCGCCCAGCCCGGCGCCGATCACCCCTGCCCCGGCGCCGGCCAGGTTGGAGATACCCAAATACCGCCCGGCCTCTTCTTTGGGCACCAGATCCGTCCCCAAGGCCCAGTTGACGGTCATGAAGGTGCCACTGGCTATGCCGATGAGCACGCCACTTACCAGCACCGTGGTCATGTTGGTGGACAGCAGGAGCAAGCCGGTGCCCAAGGCTGCCACCAGGCCCGACGCTGCCACCAGCGCCTTGCGGCCGAAGCGGTCAGACAGGTAGCCACTGGGCAGGGTAGCCAGCAGGGTGAAGACCCCGACGGCGATCATCAGGTTGCCGGTGGCGGCGCCAGCATTGGGCACGCGGATCACGTCACGCAGGAAGTAGAGGGCGAAGCCCTGGATGGAGCCCACTGCCGCCAGGTAGAGCAGCCGGTTGATCACCCACCAGGTGAAAGAGGGATACTTGCGCGCCCCCTCGCCGATGCCTACCCGGGCGCTCCACCACACACCCAGCACGATGGAAGCCACCATAGCCACCAAGCCGGTCAGTGCCACGATGACCAACTGCATCACCCCTGTCCCCTGGAGGGCGGAGATAACAAACCTCAGCCCACCCCGCGATACCTGCCACACCACGGCGAAGATCAGCGTCAGCATGACGATGCGGGTCAGGGCTGGCTGTAAGGGGGTTTCCACCTTATCGCGCAGCGGTTCCTCCCGTACCGGAAGGGTGAGAATCATCCCCAGGGTCAAGGCAATCATCACGGCGATGATAGCTAGCCACGTGTTGGTCTCTACTACTTTCGCGATGGTGAAGCCCACCAGGATGATGGGCAGCAACTCGAACATGGCCTTGACGCCGGACGACCTACCCCGCTGGTCCTCCGGCACCAGGTCGGGGATCAGACCCTGGAGGGCGCCATGGGCCATGTTGGAGGAGGCTTGCAGGAGCATCAGGGCGGCGAAGAGGAGGGCGTAGCTCTTCGAATAGAGGCCGGCCAGGCCCAGGAAGAGCAAGAAGACCAGGTCCAGCAGCGTGCCGGCGACGATGAAGGGCCGGCGCCGGCCCCAGGGCAGGGTGCTACGGTCGGAGAGCAGACCCATGCTGGGTTGGATAAGGATGGCTACCAGCAGTCCCCAGGCTCGCAGGTCACCCAGGGCGGTGTTCTTGTTGGCCTCGCCCACCAGGCTGACCACCAGCACCGGGAGGATGTAGGGTGTTAGGCTCCCAGAGGCGATGTTCAGGCCCAGCCAGTAAATGTTGATGAGGATGTGATCATACCAGCGAAGGGTTTTCGGTGCACTCGTTGTGATTTCGCCCATTTGCAACACCACGTGACTGGCGCTATGTTCTGAGGGGCCCCCGAGCCGGCAAAGGTGACGTCAGTGTCCACGAATACCTTAAGCTTTTGGCTCATCCTGGCGGGCATACTTTTCCTGCATTTCCGAATAAGCCGATTTTCTGCATTTGAGAAACCCGGTTTCTTACCGGGTTTCTGATCACCGCAAGCATTAAGAGTATACAACTACAACGGTTCATGATGAGAAGCAAATTGCAACTCAAGGTAAATAGCAAGCGCGTATTCACAACGCGACTATTCCTCAGTCGGCGGCAGCACCTGGCCGTCCAGCACCCGCCACACCCCCCATCCTTTAGCCAGTCGCTCAGCCTCGGGTGTGAGCCACTCGCCGGCTACCACCGCCATGGCCGGCCGCCCCAGTGCCCGGCGCAGGATCTCCGCCCGCCTGACCACTCGCTCTACGTCGCCTTTGCCAATCCCTGCTGAGATCTCCACCACCAGGTAAGTTTCGGCATCCTCATCCCAACGCCTCCCGCGCACCACGAGGTCGCTCATCAGCAGGTCCTTTCGCTCAGCCTTCGAAAGGGCGCCTTTGTCCAGAGGTTCGTCAAGCAGAACGGCCAATTCGTGCGAAGGCACCACACGGATCCGGCGGAGGAGCTCGTCGAAGTAGGCGGGGGCGTGTTCCCGGTAGCGGATTTCGAGAACATCGCCCTTGATGGTCCCCACCGTCTCGGCCAGTTGCTCTGTCCGCTGGGTGAGGGCCTCCAACGCTTCAGCCAGGGCCTGGAAGCGACGTTCGGTCTCGATGCGGAAAGCCGCGAATTCCTCAGCGAGTTGCTGCAGACGGTCTTCCGTGCGTCGCTGCGCCTGGGCAAGCTCCTCAACGCGCTCCTCGGTGCGCCGCTGAGCCTCGGCGAGTTCCTCAACGCGCTGCTCGGTGCGCCGCTGAGCCTCGGCAAGTTCGCGGACGATCTCCGGTAGGGTGAGCAGCTCCTCCGTCAACACCAACCGTCGCAGCTCAGCCCGCCACTCGGGATGCTCCTCCATAATGTGAACAAGATCATGGAATTCTCTTATCGTGAACGGCATTGCAGCCTCCTCGCCTTCACTCGGGGAGGATCTCACCCACTGCCACCTCGAAGCCCTCCAGCACTTCTGAGTGCGCCTTCGCACCCGGGCCCGAATCTTCCAACCAGCGCATATTCGCCGCTGCGCAACACAAATACCTCCGCTGTTCGCAGGTCTGGATCCACAATCCAGTACTCACGTACGCCCGCTTCGGCGTAGACCTCGTGTTTGCTCCGTCGGTCATCCAGCCAATTGGTTGGCAAGAACACTTCGCCGATGAGATCGGGAGCGCCCTCGATGAACTGTCCTTTGACGATGTATAATGATTATAAAGCTTACTACAAAAATCAGAGTTGTCAAACTCCAGTTAGTCAGATACGTCCTCTCCACTATTTTACCACCATTCCCTCAAATCTCCAACCCCGATCTCCCGTCTCCAATCCCCACTTCTCTCACACTACCCCCTCACCCCGCAACCGTTCCACCTCCTCCGGGCCGTACCCCAGCTCGCTTAGCACCTCCAGGGTGTGCTGGCCCAGGGTCGGTGGGGGCAGGCGGTAGGACGGCGGAGTGGCGGTCAGCTTCACCGGGTTTCCCAGGGAGCGGACCAGCCCGGCCACCGGGTGCTCCAGCTCCACGATCATGCCCCGAGCCTTGACGTGCGGGTCGTTGAGGATCTCGTCCACCTCGTTGATGGCGCCGCACGGGATGTCCGCCGCCCGTAGCCGCTCCAGCCAGTACTCGGCGTCCTGCGTGGCGAGCAAGGCCTCCAATTGGGAGATGAGTTCGCCACGGTGCTGCAGCCGGTCGGCGTTGGTGGCGAAGTGCGGGTCCTTGCCGATGGTCTCGCCGATCCCCAGCGCCTCGCAGAACCGCTTCCACAGGCGCTCGCTGCCCACCGCCACGATGAAAAACTTGTCCCGCGCCTTGAAGGGCTGGTAAGGGACGATGTTGGGGTGGGCGTTGCCCAGCTTCCTCGGGCGCTGGCCGGTGGCGAAGTAGGCGCCGGCCACGTTGGTCAGCCAGGCAATCTGTGAGTCCAGCAGCGCCGTGTCAATGAGCTGCCCCTCGCTCGTGCGCTCCCGCACCAGGAGGGCTGACAGGATGGCCACCACGCTGTAGATGCCGGCAGTGATGTCGGCGATGGGGATGGGGTAGCGTATGGGAGGACCATCCGGCTCCCCGGTCAGCGCCATCAACCCCGACTCACCCTGGGCCACCACATCGTAGCCGCCTCGGCCAGCGTAAGGCCCCGTCATGCCGTAGCCCGTGATAGAGCAGTAGACCAGCCGGGGGTTGAGGGCGCGCAGCGTCTCGTAGTCGCACCCCAGCCGGCGCAGCGACTCGATCCGGGGCTGGTTCACCACGAAGACGTCTGCTTTCTCGGCTAGCCGATGCAGGATCTGCTGCGCCTCGGGCGCCTTGAGGTTGAGGGTGATGCTGCGCTTGTTGCGGTTGGTGCACAGGAAGTAGGCGCTCTCGCCGTCCACGAAAGGGGGACCCCAGCCACGGGACATGTCGCCCACACCCGGGCGCTCGATCTTCACCACGTCGGCGCCCAGGTCGCCCAGCATCATGGTGCAGTACGGTCCGGCCAGGGCCTCGGTCAGGTCAAGTACACGGATACCGTCAAGGACAGCGATGGGTTGCATGTAAGGGCCTCCGTTGACGTAAAGAATGAACCGTTCGCGTCTTAGTGCCTATCCGGAAACCGCTCAGGAGGGGCGTCCTCGCCCCGTCCGACGGCGAGGACGCCGTCGGATAGCGGGGTTTCCGCATA
>FWWM01001328.1_pt1 | contig 52832 bp, 46 predicted proteins | sample 2228351 | NCBI WGS metagenome assembly FWWM01 (sample SAMEA103939774, study PRJEB20133) | metagenome | reverse complement strand
CGCCTGGCGCAGGAACGGGTCGCGGAAGCGGCGGGCAAAGTCCCGCACCGAGGTCTTGCTGTAGCGCGCCATGGTCAACATGAAGGGAATCATCTGGATGATCGCCTGGATTCTCCCGCGCAGCCCCGGCGTCTGCCCCAGCCGGCCGAGCACGCTCACGCGGCGGATGCCGTTGCAGAACGCGGCGATGGTCTTGGCGTCGTCTGGCGCGAGTTCCTTCATGTGCTGCTCCAACCGGTCCACGTTGGTGTAGAGCACGAAATCCTTGCCCTCCGGCCCGCGGTAGCGCATGAACTCGTCGTGGTTCACCATCTGGCGGCCCTGCGCCGCGCCCAGTTCCTGCCAGATGCGGTTGAAACTGGAGCCGTCCCTGGAGCCGACCAGCCAGTGGATGCAGCCGTCGAAGGTGTAGCCCTGGCGTTTCCACGAGGTACACAGACCGCCGGGCTTGTCGTGCAGCTCGAAAATCTGCGTCTGGTAGCCATTCATCTGCCCGTAACACCCGGCAGATAGGCCGGCGATGCCGGCGCCGATGATGATGATGGATTTGGACATGGGTTGGCTCCTTAATTTTTAATTTGGCTGTGCGTTCTTTTGTGCCGCATAGCATACCATGTTCCTGGCTGCCGTACCTATCGGCGGACTAACAGTTGCCTATCGAGTGGGTAGCGCCGGCCTCTGACCTGCATAAGCCAGAGGCGCACAACGCGCGCCTGCATCGAGGAGGACGGTGTCACGCTACTATTTCGCACCCGCGCTGAACGAGTAATGAATCACGTCCTTGGGGTACACGTCGGCGCACGTCCCGCACAGGATACACTCGCTGTGCTCCATCGCGCCGGCCTGCACCATCCCGTTCACATCCAGGTTCATCGGGCAGTTCTGGGTGCACTTTTTACAGTTGATGCACCGCTCCCGGTCGGCCTTGAGCCGCAGCGCGGGCCAGCGCGCCAGGTTGCGGATTTTGCGCTATTTGCGTCCCCGGCGGCTTTTCTGTCTCTCGGCCTTGCCAGGCGCAGGGCAGGCCTCGTCGGCCGGTTGACTGCGTCGCCAGGGGACAATGGGCGGCTCGACTTCTTCTTCTTCTTCTTCTTCCTCCTCCTCCCCCCTCTCGTAAAAAGTTTGGTCGAGAGAGACAGTCAAGAGACGATAGGCGACGAAAAGTATGCCGGTGTCGAGAATGAGGGCGATCAGGCTTGCCTGGAAAAGGGACAGAGCGGGGAAGACGCGGGTGACGATCCACCCCACTCCGGTGACTCCCAGAGCGCCAACCAGGCCAAGCACAAAGGCTATAGCCAGGATCAGCAGAATCAGTATCGCTACTGCAACCATTGTTCGCCATGTCATGTTTCCCTCCAGGTATCAAAGTGAGTCCAGCTCCCGAGGTGTTGTATACATCGCTATGATATTCTCCAGCGGCGTGTCGGCTTGCAAATAGTGGGCCGAAGCACAGATGTAGCCCCCTCCCCGCCCCAGAATCTCGCACCGCTGTCGCACTTCGGCCTGGACCTCGGCCGGTGTGCCGTGGGGCAAGGTGTGTTGGATGTCAATCGCGCCGTGGAATGCTAACCGCTCGCCAAACTCGGCTTTGATGCGGCGCATATCCATGCCCGCTGCCCGGGGCTGAAGCGGGTTCAGCACATCAATCCCCATTTCGTCCACAAAGGCGGCGATAAAGGGATAGATGGCCCCGCAGGAGTGGTACATGATCTTGACCGGGTAACGCGCGGCGCGGATAGCGGCATTGAGCCGCTGGTGGCGGGGCAGGATGTAGGTGCGCCACATCTTGGGCGACATAAGCGGTCCGTTCTGAATGCCTATGTCGTCGTAGGTATAGACCATGTCCAGCAAGCCGCCGGCTGCCTCAATCACCCGCCGCGTGTTTTCGATATAGATGTCGGTAAAGCGGTCCATAATGGCGCAGGCAATATCCGGTTTCTCTACCAAATCGAGCAGAAAGCGCTCGAAACCGCGCAGCGCCCACGACCACTCAAAGATTCCGCCCACCTCATAGCGCAGGTGGTAGCGCACCCCGGCATTGAGCCGTTCACACTGCTCCCGCACGCCCGAAACGTCCCAATCATCAGGACTGGGCCAATCCCAGCGCAGCACGTCGGCCACGGTTTCGGCATCGGCCAGGGGGTGGCTGGCATATTCTTCATAGGTGCTGAAGGGGTTGGTGATACGGCGGCGATGGGTGCCCCAGGCGTCTATAAACGTGCCGTCGGGCAGGGTGCGGGCCTTGGTGCCCACGTAGCGCGTGGTCACCATGCGGCAATCTACACCCAGCAGGCGCAGCACCGTCTCGTCGTCGGCGTCCAGCGCCGTGCGCAGCCGGTTCCACACCTCTGGCACGGCCCAGAAGTCAAAGGGCACGCGGTCTGGTTGGCGGTGGGCCAGCGCCATCTCTACCCGCTGCCAGGGCGAGAGAGCAGCGGCTTCGGGCCGGCCGTAGCGGGCGAGAAGGTAAGAAACAAGCTCTGCAGGATCGCCCATGACCCTGGCAAGAGAGGCAGACGGCTCGCTCATTGCTTCTCGTAGGGCTTTCCCCCGGCTGCTGGCGGGATGGCGCGCCCGATCACCCCGGCCAGGACGTTGATGGTCAGGATGTAGGGCGTCATCTGCAAGAACTCGGGCGGGATGGGGACGTTGATGAAGGGCAGGGGCGGCTTGAGGATCTGCATCTTGACCTGCAACGCGTCGGCAAAGCCGAACAGCAGCGCCGCCAAAAAGCCGCCGACAGGGTTCCACTTGCCGAAAATCATCGCTGCCAGCGCCACAAAGCCTTGCCCGCGCGTCATATTGTCCTCGAATGATCCCACCTCGCCGAGGGAAAAGTAGGCCCCGCCGATGCCGGCGATCAACCCGCCGATGATGACGCTGACGTAACGCATCTGGTTGACATGGATGCCCACCGTATCGGCGGCGCGGGGATGCTCACCACAGGCCCTCATGCGCAGGCCCCACGGGGTGAAAAAGATCACAAAGTTGACCGCTACCAGCAGGAAAAGCATGATGAACACGGTCGGCTGGTTTTCAAACAGGATCGGCCCAATGATTGGGATCTGGTGCAGCACAGGGATGGAGATCGGCCCAAAGTGACCGGGGGTGCTCAGGCCACCCGGTTCCAGCAAGCGGACATTCAGAAAACGGGTGGCGCCCGCTGCCAGGATGTTGATCACCGTGCCGGAGATGATCTGATCCACTTTGTACTTGATGGATAGCACGGCGTGGAGCGCCGCCATCAGCCCGCCGACCAGGCTGGCCGCCAGCAGGCCTATCCACAGGCTGTGAAAGATGCTGGCAAAGGCCACGGCGGTAAAAGCGCCGGATAGCATCATGCCCTCGATGGCGATGTTGAACACGCCGGCGCGCTCACAAAAGATGCCGGCCATCGCTCCTAACGTCAGGGGGGTGGCAGCCGTCAACGTGGCTTGCAGCATGCCCGGCAGGTTGAGGCTGGTGCCACTGGTGATCCACACCAGGAAAGCAAACGCCCCCAGGAAGACCAGGCTCCAGCCCAGGAGTGGACGGATAGCACGGAAGCCCTGATAGAGCCGCAACCCGGCGATGAAAAAGCACAACACGCCGACGGTATAGAGGGTTGCTTGAGAGGGCAGGGAAAAGAGCGTCCCTATCATCTCGGCGGTAAAGGTAGAACGGTCTCCCGGCTGGTCCCCAAAGTGGCCCAGCATCAGGATCAGCCCCCCAAGCAGCAAAATGCCCAGTGTCACAAGCAGGTCGCGCCGGTTCACGCCAGCCTGTCTTGCCCTACTCACGGTTTCTGCCTTGGCTGTCATGTTTCTCTCCGGTCAGATAGTGAGGATCTCTAGGCCCCCCAGCCACGGGTAAAGGTCACTACTTCGACCTCTTCCCGCCGGACCTGCCGGAGGCGGTAGATCGCTTGGATGATGGGTGGCGCAGCAATAAAGATGATGACCAACGCCTGAACGATCTGCACGATCTCGGTGGGGATGCCGGCCACCGACTGCATCCGCCCGGCCCCGGCGCGCAACACGCCAAAGAGCAGGCTGGCCGCCAGCACCCCTGTCGGGTGGCTTTTGCCCAGCAGGGCCAGGGCGATGGAGTCAAAGCCGTAGCCCGCCTGGAAACCCAGGGCGATGTTGCGGGTAATGCCCAGACCCTGGCTCACCCCGGCCAACCCTGCCAGGCAGCCGCTCAGGAACATGGTCACCACGTAGGTGCGGGCCACGTTCATCCCGCCATACCTGGCCGCACGCGGATTCGCGCCCACCGTCCGCAGCTGAAACCCCCATGTTGTCTTGAACAAATACCAGCCGGTCAACGCCGCCGCTATAAGGGCCAGCACAAACCCCCAATGGATCGTCACCGGATGGTCCAAAAAACGGGGCAGATAGGCGCTGGGGGCAATCCCCTGGGTGCGGCATGTTCCCTGAGTGAATTCCAGCGGGCCGCACAGTAGCCATTCGCTCAGGCGGAATGAGGTGTAGTTCAGCATGATGGTCGTGATCACCTCGTGGGCACCGGTCCGCGCCTTCAGAAATCCGGCGATAGAAGCCCACAGCCCGGCGGCAGCCATGCCGACCAGGATGGCCAGGGGGAGGTGGATGATGGCCGGCAGGCCGGTGAAGGAAAAGCCGACGATCACCGCGGTCAGCCAGCCGATGCCTATTTGTCCCTCGGCGCCGATGTTGAACAGACCGGCACGAAAGCCCAGGGCCACGGCCAGGCCGGCAAAGATGTAGGGCACCGACTGGACCAGGCTGTCGCTGGGGCCACGCACTGCACTCAGCAGCGGCTGGAGCCCCTCACCACCGGCCATCTGGCCGAGGGCCGACAAGATATCTAGCGGGTTGCCCAGCGAACCCTCGTACAAGGCCCCATACGCCCGTCCCAGGTCCATGAAGGCGATGGCGATGGCATCGCCGATCTGCCCGCTACCCAGTGCTCTGAATACCGCCTGATCGGTGACCATGATCACGACCCCACCGATCAGCAGGGCGGTAAACACAGCCAGAAATGGCACGGCCAGCCCGCGCAGGCGGGCGCTCAACCAGGCTTTCAACCACGGCCTTCCGCCACGCTTTGTGGAAATCAGGGCCAGCAGCGCCAGGCCCGCCACCAGCGTGATAGGCCACAGCCCCAAGGCCACCAGCAGGAACAGAACCAGCCACTTGCTGAGCAAGATGGCTGCGGCGGCCAAAGCCGCCCATAGGGCGAGTCTGGCCCAGCGGGGCAGGGCGGCGATCTGGCGGGTCAATTGGGAAGAACTCTTTTCAGCCACCGATTACGCTCCCTCCTGCATCATCTCAGACCTCTGGTTTGCCGTCGCGCCCGTAGCGTTTTCGCGTCGGATGCCGGCCATCAACAACCCCAACTCTTCGCGGGTGACCCGGTCGGCGTCCACGGTGCCGACAATGTGCCCCTCGTACATCACCGCAATCCGGTCCGAAAGGGCCATGATCTCGTCCAATTCCGCCGAAACCAGGAGCACCGCGCAGCCCTCGTCCCGTTTCTGGATGAGCCGCCGGTGAATATACTCGGTAGAACCCACATCCAGGCCCCGCGTCGGCTGGGAAGCGATGAGCAGCCGGATCGGCCGGGAAAGCTCGCGGCCCACAATCACCTTCTGCTGATTGCCACCCGAAAGGTTCTGGACCGGCAAGGCAATGCCGGGGGTCCGCACGTCAAACTCTTTCACCACCCGGTCGGCATAGCGGTATATTTCCTCGAACTGAATCACCGGCCCATTAGAAAAGGGGGGCTCATAATAGGTACATAGCACCAGATTGTCATAGATGGGAAAGGGCAAGACCAGGCCATCCTGCTGTCGGTCCTCGGGAATATGGGCAACCCCCATCTCGGTGATGCGACGAGGATGGGCATTGGTTACCTCCTGGCCAAGAATGCGGATCGAGCCCCCTGTGGCCGGTTGGAGGCCGGTCAAAACGGCGACCAGCTCGGTCTGGCCGTTGCCCTGGACGCCGGCGACGCCCAATATCTCCCCGGCCCGGACAAACAGGTCCACGCCGCGCAGCGCTGGCTGGTGACGCCGGTCTTCGGCTGTCAGCCCGGTCACTTCCAATACCACCTCGCCGGGCGAAGCCGGCCCCTTTTCTACAACCAGGGCTACTTCCCGCCCGACCATCATCTCGGCCAGCTGTTCCTCGGAGGTTTCAGCCGGCCAGGTCTCACCGACCACCCGGCCGTTGCGCAGGACCATAATCCGATCGGCGATGGTCATCACCTCTTTGAGTAAAGATGATGGACTTGCCCTGTTTCACCAGGGAGCGCATGATCTGGAACAGCTCATCGGTTTCCTGGGGCGTGAGCACGGCCGTTGGCTCGTCTAGGATCAAGATCGAAGCTTCGCGGTACAACGTCTTGATGATCTCGACCCGTTGCTGCACCCCCACCGGCAGGCTGCCGGTCAAAGCTTCCGGTTCGACCGCCAAGCCATACTGCTGGGAAAGGGCGCGGATGCGGCGGACGGCCATTCTCCGGTCGAGGGCGGTGGTAATGACCCGCAGGGCAGGGTAGGAAGCGGCCGTAAAGAGGAGGGCCACGGCGATGAGCAGGGGGATGAGCCTTGCGGCTCCCAGGCTGAGGGCCAGGGCTATCACCAGGGCGGTGCTGGCGGCCGCGATGGCCGGGAAGTAGAGGCGGAATCCACGTCGGGTCAGAAGCCCCAACGCAATGGCCAGGCCATATAAACCGGCAACGGCCGCCCCGCCGGCAGCTGCAGCCAGGAACCAGGACGTGACCTGATCAAAAGCAAAGATGCTTCCGATAAAAAAAAGCAGGGCCGCTATCCCGCCGGCCAACCCCAAAGCTTTCCACGAAAAGGCCAACCTGGTCGGTTCGGTGCCCATGACAATGTTCTCGGCCACGGTAAAGACCGGAACCAGCTGAAAGTGCTGGTGGACCATGCCGATGCCGAGGTGGATGGCGTCGTTCGGTTCGTGGATCTCGGCCCGCTTTCCCCGGACAAAGATCTCCCCTTCATCGGGGGTATAGAGGCCGTAGAGGATGGTCATCAGGGTGCTTTTGCCCGCGCCATTTTCCCCCAGAATAGCCAACACTTCCCCTTCCTCCAGCCGCAAGGTAATTCGGTCATTGGCCAGGACTCCGGGAAAGCGTTTGGTGATGTTGTGTGCTTCGAGAATCGGGGCCATACTCGCTCCCTTCACAACAGGCGGTGCTGGGTCAAAACCCAGCACCGCCTGTAGAAACGGTTCCTCTTCCCACCGGCTACTGCACTGGCCAGCCGGTCTTGATGGTGCCGTCAATGATCCCCTTCTGGATCTCTTCTACTTCCTTCTTGAGATCGGCAGGGATCTGGTTTTCAAAGTCGTGGTAGGGAGCCAGGCCAACACCGCCGTTCTTCAGAGTGCCAACATAGGTGCTGCCACCGGGGAACTGGCCCTTGGTTGCCAGCTCGGTCACGGCATAGACCGCGTTGTCCAGGCGCTTCATGCACGAGGTGATCAGGATGCCTTTCTCGTTGGGCAACGTAAAGTACTGGTCTACGTCCACGCCGATGCCCCACTTGCCCCGCTCCTTGGCTGCGGTCAGGCCGCCGTTGCCGGTCTTGCCGCCCACGCCAAAGATGATGTCCACCCCCTCGTCAATGAGCGAGTTGCCCTGGATCTTGCCCTGGTCCGGGGCCTCAAAGTCACCGACATATACCCCCTTGACCTGAACATTCTTGCCTTTTTTCTCATTATAGTACTTGACGCCAGCCTCGTAAGCGACGATGAACTGCTCCACCGGCGGGATCTTCATCCCGGCCACATAGCCCACCTGCGGATCGGCCGGGTCTTTGAGATCGGCCCAACCGGCTGCCAGGTAGCCGATGGGGAACGCCGCCTCGTCTACGGCAAAGGTGATGGCCGTAGCGTTGGGGATGGGCGGGTCGTACCACTGGTCAATGCCGGCAAACTTGGCATTGGGATACTTGGGTGCCATTTTGGCGGTGGCATCGTTCAGCAGAAAGCCGACGGTAAAGATCAGGTCATACTTTTGCTCGGCAAACTCGGTGATGTTCTTCTCATAGTCCGCCTGCGCCTGGCTTTCGATGAACTTGGTGCACACCGGCAGGTCCTTGTCGGCCCGCTGGAGCCCTTCCCAGGTGTTCTGGTTAAAGCTGGCGTCATCCACACCGCCTACGTCCGACACCATGCCGACCTTCAGGTCGCCCTTTTTGCACTCATCGGCAGCAGGGCCGCAGCCCACCACTGCCAGCGAGAGCACGAGCAATAGAGCCATTGTAGCAAAGAACCACTTGCGCATTTTCCCCTCCTTTGGGTTTAGATTGGTAGAATTAATCGTGACTGACAAGCTATCAGAAGCCTGGAAATTGCTTGGTCGATCGATCACCTCCTTCTCTCCCTTTTAGCCTGGCAAGTCTATTATACCCAGATTAGCCGAAATAGGCAAGCTACCTCCCGCCGGTTGACGACAGGCCTTACAAGGGCGGGAGATCGTTCTCTCCCGACCGGCTTCCGTAACGTTGCGGGCCGGTCTGGAGCACTTCCCGCGAACGACTGCTCCCCTCCTCCGAGCCGATGATGCTGCGCTTTTCCATCTCGTCGATCAGCCGCGCCGCCCGCGAATAACCGATGCGCAGCCGCCGCTGGAGCATCGAAATGGAAGCTCGCCCTTGCTCTTGCACCAGGGCAATCGCCCTGGGCAGCAGTTCGTCCTCCTGGCCGGCCTGGGCCGGGGTATCTTCTGGCTGCTGCGCCTCCCACAGCCGCTGCTGGACTACCGCCTCCGGCTGGACCGGCTCCTGGGCCAGGCGCACCCCCTTCCAGTAGCGCACCAACGCCGCCAGCTCCCTGTCCGAAACAAAGCAGCCTTGCAGCCGCACCAGCTTGCTGGAATCGGGGGCCATGAACAGCATGTCGCCCCGGCCCAACAGCTTGTCGGCCCCGGCAGTGTCTATGATCACCCGCGAGTCCACCTGGCTGGTCACGGCAAAGCTGATGCGCGCCGGAAAGTTGGCCTTGATCAGCCCGGTCACCACGTCCACGCTGGGCCGCTGGGTGGCGATGACCAGGTGGATGCCGGTAGCCCGTGCCATCTGGGCGATGCGGCAGATGGAACGCTCCACCTCGTCGGGGGCAACCATCATCAGGTCCGCCAGCTCATCAATAACCACCACCACGTAGGGCAAGGGCTTTTCCCCTTTGGCCGTCAGCATCTGGTTGTAGGCCTCGATGTTCCGCGCCCGCGCCTGGTTGAAGGTCTTGTAGCGGCTGTCCATCTCCCGGGTGGCCCAGTTGAGGACCCCGACCACCCGTTCCAGCTCGATGACCACCGGGGCGCGCAGGTGGGGGATGCCGTTGTAGAGCGTCAGCTCCACCATCTTGGGGTCAATCATGATGAACTGCACTTCGTCAGGGGTGCGGGTGCACAGCAACGAGGCGATAATGGCGTTTACACACACGCTCTTGCCCGAGCCGGTGGCCCCGGCGATGAGCAGGTGAGGCATGGCGGCCAGGTCGGCGGCGACAGGGTTGCCGGCCACATCCTGGCCCAGGGCGATGGGCAGCGGACCTTTGATCTTGCGAAAGGCTTCGCTCTCCAGCACGGTGCGCAGGGCCACCAGGGCGACCTCAGAGTTGGGCACTTCGATGCCGACGACCGAGTGCCCCGGCACCGGCGCTTCGATGCGGATGGGCGAGGCCGCCAGCGCCAACGCCAGGTCGTTGGCCAGGTTGGCGATCTTGCTCACCTTGATCTTGGCCCGCTGGATCCGGCCGTTGCTGTCCCGTTTTTCCAGGTAACCGGGTTCCACCCCGAATTGGGTGACGGTTGGCCCCTGGTTGACCTCTACCACTTTGGCCGGCACGCCAAAGCTGGCCAGGGTGTCTTCGATGATCCGCACCCGCTCGCGGATTTCGGCCTGGCTCAGCTCCTGCTCGGGTGCCTCGGCCAGGATTTCATCTACGGGGGGCAGCCGCCAGACCTGCTCCCCGCCGATGATGCGTGGGAACATGCTGCCCCGGGGGCGGATATAGGTCGGTTGCGTTTCTGTTTCGGTCGGCGGTGGCGGGGCCGGCGACTCTCTGACAGGGGTTGCCGCTTTCTCGGCGCGGTTGATCTTGATGCCCCTCAGGCGCTCGCGGCTCAACACCTGGCGGCCGGCGGTTTGCAGGACGGTCCACATCTCGGCCAGCGATGTGCCCAGCAGCATCATCAGGCTGATGATCGAGAAGGCAGCCAGCACCAGCCACGCTCCCACGTTGCCCAGCGCCAGGATGAGCAGTTGGCTCAGCCCATAGCCAACATAGCCACCTCCCTGCCCGGCAGCGGCCAGGGCCTGGGGGTCGTCGCCGCCGGCTATCAGGTGGATGAGGGCCAGCCCCAGCAAAAAGAGCAGCAGCGCGCCCCACGGCTTTTCCCGCTCAATGGCCAGTTCCCGGCCCAGGCCGATGAACACCAGCCATAACCCCAGCCCGCCAAAGCCGATGGGCATCAGCCATACGCCCCAGCCCACTCCCTGGCGCAGCAGGTGGATCCAGCCCTCCATCAGCGCGCCGCGTTCCACAGGGATGAGGCTCAGCAGCGTCAACAGAGCCAGCAGCAGGAGGAGGATGCCCACGATCTCCGGGCGCACCGCCTTCCCGTCACCCGGCTTTTTGCTTTTGCCACCGGTTCCGCGCCTTTTGGCCATCTTACAGCTCTTGCCCCAGCCTGATTATACCCCAGGCGGCCAATTCGCGCAAATGTTCTAATCGGGAGCGTGACAAGTCAGTAGGACAACTCCAGGAGTTGTCCTACTATGTCCCCAGGATGTTACGCTCTCTTCTAATCGGTTAGCCCCACAGCTCCTCGGCCACGTCGGCCAGGCCCAGACGCAAAAGGGTGTGGCGCGAGGGCTTGCCCGTTTCCCAGTCCCAGCCGCGATGGGCATAGTAGTCCTTCAGCAGCGGCTCCATGCGGGGCGTCCGACCCAGCGAGCCGTTGGCCAAGGGGATGAAGAGCATGGTAGGCAACCGGTCGTTGCCCCGCCGGACCCCCAGGCGGTTGTTCAAGGCGCGCTTGAGGTTGAAAATCCGCTCGCCGGCGCGCTGCCAGCCCACCGCATCTGCCGGCCAGCCGGTGGCCGCCGATAACAGTTGGGCCAGGATTGGGGGTGTGGGGTTGACAAAGACGCACATGATGGCGCTGTTGTACAGGCTGCGCCAATCCTGGAGCCGGGCCACAACCTTGGATTTGCCCCGCGTCTTGAAGCGTCCACCGGGAAAGATGCCCACTTCAGGCAGGGTCAGGCCCATGTCCACCATGTACATATCGCCCTGCATGTGACACGCCCCGCGCGGTGAAGTGGCATAGACTACAGCCATGCCCGAAAGGGCGCGGGGGTCCCAGGCCGGTAGCTCCAGGCCGTTGACGTGCACGGCCAGGTCTTCGGCTCCGTAGCGGGCGGCGATGCGTTTGACGCCGTCGGCCAGCACGTTGCCCAAGCCCTGCCGCCGGGCGATCAATTCCAGCAGGGCCTGCGCCGTTTCGATGTCGCCCCAGCGCAGCGGCAGGCCACCGGTATCGGCGGCGGTGAGGATGCCACGGTCATATAGCAGGTAGGCCAGAGCGATGGAGGAACCGGCGCTGATGGTGTCCATGCCGTAGCGGTTGCAGAGATGGTTGGCGTAGGCCACACCCGGCAGGTCGTCCACCAGCAGCATTGAGCCGAGCATAGCCACCGTCTCGAGCTCTGGCCCATCCACCACCTCAACGCCATAGGCGGTGTCTTTCAGCGTCACTTCCCGTCCACAGGCCACGGCGCAGCCATAGCAGGGAACCGGGCGGGTCAAGATCGTTTCCATCATGGCCACCCCGCTCAGGTTGGTGGCTTCGTCAAAGCGGGCCTGGGTCCAGTACTTGTTGGGAAACGATCCCCACATGATCGCCATGTCCACCCCGTTGGCAGTGCCCATCTCGTGAAAGACCTGGGTGGTAATATCCTCCATGACGATTTTGAGTGCTTGCTCGGCTGCCTGGGTGAAGGCCTGCTTATCGGCCAGCGGGACGCGCTGGGTGCCCCGGACGGCGATGGCCTTGAGGTTTTTTGAACCCATCACCGCGCCCATGCCGGTGCGGCCCGCTGCCCGTCCGTGGTCGTTCATGACGGCGGCATAGAGCACTCGGTTCTCGCCGGCCGGGCCGATGCTGGCCACCCGCACCTTCTGGTCGCCCAGTTCATCGCGCAGGCGCTGCTGGGTCTGGTAGGTGTCCAGACCCCACAGGTCGGTGGCGTCGTGCAGGGCCGGGGGCTGGCCGGCGATGATAGACAGCCACACCGGTTTTTCTGCTCGCCCGCGGACGACGATGCCATCGTAGCCGGCAAATTTCAGCTCTGCGCCCCAGAAACCGCCGGAATTGGACTCGCCCCACAGGCCGGTCAGGGGCGAGAGGGCGCACACTTCGTGCCGTCCGCAAGAGGGTGCCCGCGTGCCCACCAGCGGGCCGGTCATGAACATCAGCGTGTTTTCCGGCCCCAGGGGGTCGGTGCCTGGCCTCAATTCGTTGTAGAGATAGCGCGCTGCATACCCCGCCCCGCCGACAAAGTCGCGGGCCAGGCTGTAGTCCAGGGGTTCATCCTGCAGTGTACCGCTGGTCAGGTCCACAACCAACAACTTGCCCATATAGCTGTTCATGTCGTTCTCCTCTTATGGGACACAGATTTACGCGGGTTGGGCGGGTTCTCGCGGATTTCCTCCCTAACCCGGACGAGCTGGAACCGAGTCACAAATTGCGTTTTTGGGCGCCTGGGGGGCCTATGGTCAGGCGTCCACCTGCGCAGACGCGGCTCAACCGACCGCGTAGGCGGTCGGCCGGCGCGGTAAGGATACCCCTTGTGGGTATCCAAATACCCTCTCAGGCGCGATTTCAACCGCCAGTCAGCGCGGATGTCCCGGCTCAGGCAGTACCCCAAAAACGCAAATTATGCCCGCGCCGAGTATAACTTGCTGCTAGAGCATGGCCCCAGCAGTCCAAAAATCAGGCGCTTTTGCTCTAGAGCGGTTAAAAATCCACAGGCTGGCCGGCAAAGATGCAGCGATAGAGCTGTTCCACCTCCTCTTCCTCCGGGAAACGGAGATTGACGGTCATGGCGCTGTCGTTGATGGCGTTCTCCACCAGCTTGGGGAGCCTGGCCTCAAACTCTTTGGGTGAGATACCCGCCTCGTGCAGCGCCGTAGGCTGGCCGATGCGCCGGGCCAGGCTGCGGATGGCATTGACCAGGCTGACCGCACCTTCCTCTTCGTCGGAGGCGGGCAAGCCCAAGAAACGGGCGATCTCGGCGTAGCGGGTGGGGAGGAACCCTCGTACGTTGAACTCGACCGTATAGGGCAGGCACAGCCCCACCGCCCGTCCGTGGGGCATCTCGACCACAGCGCCTAGCGAATGCCCCAGGGCATGAGCGATAGCGGCCATCGAGTTGCCAAAGCCCAACCCGGCGATGGTAGCGGCGTTGTGCATCCGCTCGCGGGCCTCTGGATCGTCGGCACCATGCTCACAGGCGCGGGGCAGATAGTCGAACACAAGTTGCACCGCCTTCAGGCACAGACCATCGGAAAAATCATTGTGCCACTGCGAGGTGTAGCCTTCGATGGCATGGGTCAGCGCATCCATGCCGGTGTCGGCGGTGATCGAGGCCGGCAGGTGGCTGACAAAAATGGGGTCCACGATAGCCAGGTCGGGGATGTTTTCTGGGTGGCCTACCGAGACCTTGCGTTGTTCTTCCAGGTCGGTGAGGACGATGGGCCAGGTGACTTCGGCGCCGGTGCCGCTGGTGGTAGGGATGGCGATCAGGCGCGCTTTTTGGCGCAGGCCCAACCGGCCGACGGGTGCTACATCGTCGGGGGCCAGGCCCGGCTGTTCATACTGAATCCAGATCGACTTGGCTGCGTCCAGGCAAGAACCACCCCCCAGGCCGATAATCCAATCTGGGCCGTAGGTCAGGGCGTCTTCGGCTCCCCGCCGGACGGTCTGGAGCGATGGGTTGGGCTCCACGCCGGCAAAGACCGAAGACTCGATGCTGGCCTCGGCGAGCTTGCCCCGCACCCTTTCCACGAATCCCAGTTTGAGGATATTCTCGTCGGTGACGATAAGCGCCTTTTGGCCCTGAAGTGTGGTCAGGTGATCCAACGCTCCTTCGCCAAAGATGATCTCGGGGCTGCGAAAGAACCACATCCTAGCCTCCCAATATCTACGATATTGGCTACTGACCGGCCTGGGGCACGACCGCATTCAGGTCTTTTATCAGGGCGTCAACGTTGATGCCGTGGGCCAGCGCCCCCTGCTCGATATTCTCAAAGCGGGCGATGGCGCAGCCAAAGCACATCAGGCCGTGCCGCAAAAAGACTTCGATAGTCTGAGGATAGGTTTGCACCACCTCACCGATGGCCATCGTCTTGACAATTGTGCTCATTTCAATCTCCTTTTTTTCCAGGATATGCCCGGTCCTCCAACCGGGCGATGTATTGTTCCACCTGAATGGCGGCCCGACAACCGGCTCCGACCGACGTGGCGATCTGGTGGTAGGTCCAATCGCACACATCGCCCGCGGCCCACACCCCCTCTACACTGGTCCGCCCGTGCTCATCGACCACCAGATAGCCGTTATCGTGGATCGCCAGTTGGCCGCCGAGAAAGCCGGTGTTGGGCGTGTAGCCAATGGCGATGAACACTCCCTCAGTAGGGAACAGGTGCTCTTCCCCCGTCTTTACATTGCGCACCCTGACGCCGGTGACAAAATCGTCGCCCACGATCTCGGTGACGATCGTATCCCACAGGAAGGAGATCTTTTCGTTGCGAAAAGCCCGATCCTGCAAAAACCGTTCGGCCCGCAGTTGGTTCCGCCGGTGGATAACCGTCACCCTGCGGGCAAAGTGGGTGAGGAACAGCGCCTCTTCCACAGCCGCGTCGCCGCCGCCGACCATCACGATCTCTTTGCCCATGTAAAAGAACCCATCGCACGTGGCGCAATAAGACACTCCCCGCCCGGCGAATTCCTGTTCACCGGGAACGCCCAGCTTGCGCGGCGAAGCGCCGCTGGCGACGATCAGGGCCAGCGTCTCATACTCGCTGCCGTAGGTCCTGACCTTGAACGGCCGGACCGACAGGTCCACGCCGGTGACGATGTCCATTTCAATGCGTGTGCCGAACCGCTCCGCTTGCTTTTTCATCAGCTCGGCCAGCTCTTCGCCGACAATATCCTCTGGAAAGCCAGGGTAGTTGCCCACCTCGCTGCTGAGGGCTACCTGCCCGCCCAGAGCCGGGCCGGCGATGAGCAGGGGGTTGAGCTGCGCCCGGGCGGTATAGATCGCCGCCGTGTAGCCAGCCGGGCCGCTGCCAATGATGATTACTTTTTCCACAAGTCCATCCTCCGTAGCTTGCTATTTTGGCTATGCTAGCTTTTGCCAAAGACGGCCCTTACCCCCACCCTCCGCTCCGCGTCGGACACCCCCTCTCCTACGTTTTGGGAGAGGGGGCCGGGGGGTGAGGGCTTGCTACTGACCTATCTACCAATGTCAAGCTATACTCAGCAGGTGGAAACTTGACCCTTGCCCACAACGGCTCGACCGCCCCGAGGAGCAAGATTTCCATTTGCTGACGTTGGCAATATTTTACCCCGGTTCCCGCTCTTTGACAAAAAGACACCCGATGGATGCATCATCGGCCTCTGGGCCGGCAACTTTACAAACCGGCCCTTTTCGGCTATAATCGGGTTATCGCGGGCAAGAGCCGGTTGCTCGCCGCCACCCATCCGCCCCGAAGAAAGGAGGATAGGTTCGATGGGTTATAGCTTGCTGGGAGCCCACATCAATACGACAGTCGGTGGCCTTCCTGAGCTGATCAAGGATTGGAAGCCTCCCCTCGTCGTGCTTCTCGACCACAGCGACGTGTGGCACAGCGTCAAAGAGGAATCGCCCAACACGGTTTTTGTGGGGCGTGTTGTCGTAGAGAGTGAGCCCGATTTTGGCAGCCCCACCCTCGATCCCCTCCGCGCTGCCCGTGACCACTGCGACAAGGTCCTGCCCTGGGCAGAGCGGATGGGCAAAACCTACGACTTTTGGCAGGGGGTCAATGAGCCGATCATCAGCTCGGCCGAAGCGATGAAACGCTGCGCCGATTTTGATGCCGAGCGGGCGCGCATTATGGCTAGCCACGGCTTTCGGGTGGTGGTTGGCAGCTTCTCGGTGGGCAATCCCGACCTGAAATACTGGAAAGAGTTTTTGCCGGCCCTGGAGGCTGCTCGTCAATATAACGGCGCGTTGGCCCTGCACGAGTATGCCTGGCCGACCCTGGACCACGACTGGCCCTGGTACCTGCTCCGCCACCGCAAGGTGTACGACGGCGAACCGGACCACAACTGGGAGGGGTTGCCCTCTCACCTGAAAACCCTGCCGCTGCTCATCACCGAATGCGGCCTGGATGGCCTCATCGAAAAATCTCCACCGCGCGGGTGGCGAGTGCTGTACAGCGTTGCTCAGTATCTGAAACAACTGGCCTGGTATGATGCTGAGCTGCAAAAAGACCCTTACGTGGTCGGCGCGGCTCTCTACTGCTGTGCCACGCCTGATCCGCAGTGGCAATCGTATGACCTATGGCCGGACCTGGCCAAGGCTCTGGCGCAGCAGGCCACGCCTATCTATCGCCTGGCACCATCTCAGCCCATACCGCCCCTCGACGAGGATGCATTGTTGACGCAGGTGGTGGATCGGCTAGATCGGATCTTGCAGGCGTTGGAAGCCCGCCTTTGATGTTTGACTGGTGAAACCCCCTTTTTGAGCAAGAAAAAAAAGACCCGAAGAGAAGAAAGGAACTTGGCGGTTTTGAACCTTGTTTGATTTCGGCTTGTCCGAGTTAGGAGTTCACATAAATTATGGAAAACCCAAAAGTTTTTGATCAGCAAGGACAGGAACGGGATTGGGCCTGGCTCACGGCCAACTTTGGCCCGATCCAGGTGCAGCGGGCCCAGGTGGAGGCGGGAAAGGTGTATCGTCTCGTCAAGCTGCAAGATGCTGAGGGGCCGGCGGTGCAGGTGGTCAATGTCGCAGACCGGGCGGGCAAGCCCCTGGCCGGTGTCAGGGTGGTCCGTTACTGGCCCAACGCCCCCCAACTGCCGGACTGGCCGCCGCCTGTCAGCCGTTGGCGCTCCCAGGGGGTGTTCGGCCAGACGAACGCCAATGGCGACATCGGCTATGGGCTGGGGCACGGCGACTATTATTTTGCCCCCGACGTGGGGGTCAGCGCGGTGTGGGTGGCCGACCCGACCGGACCTTCCGACCTGATCACCGGGCTGGGCATGTTGGGCGGTACCGAACACCGCCACCTGGACGTGTACTACCGCCTGGTGGAAGTGCAGGCCCAGCCGAAACCGCCTGAGCCGGCCCCTGTGGAGCTTCCCGATGAACAGTGGCGGGACCTCTTGGCCAAGCTCGACCGGATCATCTCCATGCTCGAAAGGGAGGTTGGGCCATAGGCTTTGCCCCATCCCCTGCTACGAGCCATGCTTCTCATCAGCCGGTCGGCAAGGTTTTCTCGCCGAACGCCGAATCCGCACCGTGTCTGTCTTTGAAGCCAAAGGCCCTTGACTCTCCCCCTCAACGATGCTATAATCCCCGTCGCATCACGATCGAGGAGCCGATGGAGGCATGACAGAGAACCAGAAACCGGCCGGAAAAGTCAGATCGTCCCGGCCCAGCATTTCAGCCTTTTTCCCGGCCTATAACGACGGCGGGACCATCCCCAGCATGGTCTTGACGGCGCTCATGACCCTGCGCCAACTGACCGACGACTATGAGGTGATCGTCGTCAACGACGGCAGTGCCGACTATACGCCGGAGGTACTGGACGAATTGGCGACCCGCTATCCGGAGCTGCGCGTTGTTCACCACCCCCAAAACCGAGGCTACGGTGGCGCGTTGCGCACCGGGTTCAGCAGCGCCACCAAGGAGCTGATCTTTTATACCGATGGCGATGCCCAGTATGACCCACGGGAGATGATCCGCCTCTACGAAGTCTGGGGCGATGACGTGGATTTTGTCAACGGCTACAAGATCAGCCGCTCCGACCCGCTGCATCGGATCATCATCGGCCGCATCTACCACTGGACGGTCAAACTGGCCTTTGGCCTGCACCTGCGCGACGTGGACTGCGATTTCCGGCTGATGCGGCGCAGCATCTTTGACAAGGTCCATCTCAAATCCGACTCGGGCGTTATCTGCGTGGAACTGATGAAAAAAGTGCAAGATGCAGGTTTTCGCATCAAAGAAGTGCCGGTCCACCACTACCACCGCGCTTATGGCAAAAGCCAGTTCTTCAACTTTCGCCGTATCTGGCGCACCGGTGTGCAACTGTGGGGGCTGTGGTGGGAGCTGCGCTGGCCGCAACTTGTTGGCCGGAGGAAGGCACGATGAACGACAACAATTTGCCCTATCTGGAAAAGTTTCGCGGCAAGAAGGTGCTCATCACCGGCGGTCTGGGGTTCATCGGCTCCAACCTGGCCCATGCCCTGGTCAATCTGGGGGCCGAGGTGCTTATTGTGGATTCACTCATCCCTGACTATGGCGGAAACCTGTTTAACGTCCAGGAGATCAAAGACAGGGTGCGGATCAACATCGCCGACGTGCGCGACCGGTCGAGCATGGACTATTTGGTACAGGGGCAGGACTATCTCTTTAACCTGGCCGGCCAGGTTAGCCACCTGGATAGCATGAGGGACCCCTTCACCGACCTGGAGATCAACTGCCGCAGCCAGCTTTCGATCCTGGAATCGTGCCGCTACAACAACCCCCACATCAAGATCGTCTTTGCCAGCACGCGCCAGATCTACGGCGTGCCCGACTACCTGCCGGTGGACGAGCGCCACCTGTTGCACCCGACCGATGTCAACGGCATCAACAAGATGGCCGGCGAGTGGTACCACATCGTCTATAACAACGTGTACGGCGTGCGGGCCACGTCGCTGCGGTTGACCAACACCTACGGCCCCCGCATGCGTGTCCGGGACGCCCGTCAGACCTTCCTGGGGCTGTGGCTGCGCCTCGTTGTGGAGGGCAAGGAGCTGGTCATCTACGGCGATGGCAGTCAGGTGCGCGATCTCAACTATGTGGATGACGTGGTGGATGCCCTGCTGCGCGCTGCCGCCGACGACCAGGCCAACGGCCAGGTCTATAACCTGGGGAGCGACGAACCGATCAGCCTGCTCCATCTGGCCCAGATGCTGATCCAGTTGGCCGGCAAGGGGAGCTACAAGCTTGTGCCCTGGCCGGATAATCGCAAACGGATTGACATCGGCGATTATTATGGGGACTATCGCAAGATCCGCAACAAGCTGGGCTGGCGCCCCCGTGTCTCGCTGGAAGAGGGCCTGCGCCGGAGCCTGCGCTACTATGAGGAAAACTGGCGACATTATTGGGAGGAAGCACAGGGCGAGTTGGCGGGATAAATGGCCGATAATAAAGGGCGAGGGGCGAATGACGAAGGACAAAGGAGGGGCCGGGAGAGAAGCGATGCCATCTCTGATACCTTTGGGCGACCTGAAACGGGAATATACCCGCTTCCACTCCGAGATTGACCAGGCCATCGAGCGGGTGCTGCGCCGGGGTTGGTTCATCCTGGGCGAGGAGGGGGAAGCGTTCGAGGCCGAATGGGCAGCCTATTGTGGCCTGAGCTACGCTGTGGGGGTGGGCAACGGCACCGATGCCATTCACCTGATCTTGCGGGCGGCGGGCATTGGCCATGGCGATGAGGTGATCGTCCCTGCCCTGACGGCGGCCTTTACCGCCCTGGCCGTCTCGTTGGCCGGCGCAACGCCCGTCTTTGCCGATGTGGACCCTCAACGCTACACCCTCGATCCGGCGGCCTTGGAGGCAGCCATTACTCCGCGCACGGCGGCGGTCGTGCCGGTGCACCTCTATGGCTGCCCGGCCGATATGACGCCCATTGTCGAGATCGCCCGGCGACATGGCCTGTTCCTGTTGGAAGACGCAGCCCAGGCCCACGGAGCTCGCTACCAGGGTCAGCGGGTAGGAGCTTTTGGCGACGCTGCTGCCTTTAGCTTCTACCCCAGCAAAAACCTGGGGGCCTATGGCGATGCCGGGGCTATAGTCACCAACGACGCAGCCCTGGCCGAAAAGGTGCGCATGTTGCGCCACGGCGGCCAGCGGCACACCTACGAGCACGAGCTGCCAGGCGTCAACAGCCGCCTGGACGAGCTGCAGGCAGCTATTCTGCGGGTAAAACTGCGCCACCTCGATGCCTGGAACGAACGGCGACGGGTCCTCGCGGCCCGCTATAACGCCGGCCTGGCCGAGTGTGAGGGGCTGACGTTGCCCCTTGCCCCTGCCGATGTCGAGCATGTCTACCACCTGTACGTGGTGCGTACCTCCCTGCGCGATACCCTGCGCGAATATCTGACCGGGGCGGGGGTGGGCACCGGCGTCCATTACCCCAAGGCGGTCCACCGCCAAGAGGCCTATGCCGGTCTGGGCTATCAGGAAGGCTCATGCCCCCATGCTGAGATGGCCGCCGCTCAGGTCCTGTCATTGCCCATGTTCCCGCAGTTGACCATGCAGGAGGTGAACCAGGTCATCCGCCTGATCCGCTTCTTTTTTGCCATGAGGTGACAAGAGGAGGTGGCGCCGGGGGCAAGATACCTGGTCGGCTGATGGCCCGTGCAACATCCCCCAGGCGATTTGACATTGGGCGACATCTGTGGTATCTTTTATATGCAGGATGAAACGTGAATCTGGTTCGATCTCGGCACGATGACCGCCCAGGCTTACGGGTCTGGGCGGTTTTCTATATGACGGCCAAGTCACCTTCCTCCTGGCAAAATCTGTAAGAGGTGGAAAATGTCTAAAGTAATCGGAACCGTCAAGTGGTTCAATGGCGCGAAGGGCTATGGCTTTATCGCGCGAGAGGCAGGCGACGATGTCTTTGTCCACTACTCGGCTATCCAGGGTGGGGGCTTTCGCAACCTGGAAGAAGGGCAGAGGGTGGAATTTGACATTGAGCAGGACCGCAAGGGCGCACGCGCTGTCAATGTGACCGTGCTGAGCTGAAGGGGGGCTCGATGGGCAAGAAGGTATATGTCGGCAACCTAAGTTATGAGACGACCGAGGACGCGCTGCGAACCCTGTTCGCCGAGTTCGGCGAGGTCCAGTCGGTCAACCTGATCACCGACCGCGACACGGGCCGGTCCAAAGGCTTTGCCTTTGTCGAGATGGCCACAGACCAGGCCGGCCGGGCAGCCATCAGTGCCTTGAACGGCAGGATGGTTGATGAGCGGGAGATCAGGGTGGACGAGGCCAAGCCGCGCGTCGAGCGCAGCCGACGGCCGGGTGAAAGACGCCGGCCTCGCTGGTAGGCAGGCACGGCCCACGACAGCGCGGACCGGTTTCATCCGGGGCCGCGCTGTTTTTTAGTAAGGCGGTTTTGCTCACCGCCCAGCCCCCGTAGGGCGGTTTTGCTAACCGCCCAGCGGTTTTGCTCCGGTTGTTTGCCGTCTCGCTTTTTTTGTGCTAAACTGACCCCATGATTGGGGCTAAGGCACAATTACGGCGCGGTCAGGAGATCGGCTATAAGGGAAGCATCCTGCTTATCGTCCTGCTGGCTTTTGGCCTGCGGCTGTTTGCCATTGACCGCCAGGATATCTGGGGCGACGAGGCGTTCAGCATCTGGCTCAGCCGCCAGCCGTTGCCCCAGGTAGTCGCCGGTGGCGCCGACACCCACCCGCCACTCTATCCGTTTCTCCTTTACCTCTGGCTGCCTCTGGCCGGATCATCGCCCCTGGCCGTGCGCTTTTTGTCGGCGCTCATCGGCACGCTGACGGTAGCGATGCTCTATCCCCTGAGCCGCCGCGTCTTTGGCCAGACAGCAGGATGGCCGGCAGTGCTGCTGGCTGCTGTCTCGCCGGTGCTGGTCTACTACTCCCAGGAGACACGCATGTACGGCCTGGTTACGCTCCTGACCACGGCTTCGATCTATTGGGCTGCACGTGTGGGGCGAAAGGGCATGTTGCCCTACATTTTCAGCACCTTGACCGCAGTTTACACTCATTACTACGCCTTTTTTGTAGTTCTGGCAGAAAATCTGGTCATTGTCCCTGGCCTGCTTCGCCGCCATCGGTGGCCTGCTTTGCGTCGTTGGTTGGTTGCGCAAGGGAGCATTGCCCTGGCCTATGTCCCCTGGATCGCCGTCCAGACCGGCTTTCTCCGTGGCAAAGCCGGCACGCGGTTCACCGAGTGGGACCTGTCCACCGCCCTGCGGATTGTTGGCGAAACGGTCAAGGCGTTTAGCGCCGGGCTGGCTCTTCCCTCCACGGCGGCGTGGGCGATCGCTGCCTTGTTCCTGGTTGCCGTTCTCACCGGCTTGCTGGCGGTATTTGTGCAGACGGGCTGGCGACTGAAATCGCGCCTTGAAGGGCCATTGGCCGGCTGTCTGCCGGCGCGGGCAGGGGCGCCTATGCAGGTAGCCGCCCGGCTGGAAGCCAAGATGCAGCTGGAGCTAGCGCCTGTGGGGGCCAGGGGTGGAGGGGGGCTGATCGTCGCCTGCCTGCTCATCCCTCTGGCCCTGGCCTGGGCGGTCAACCCCATTATGCCTTTTTTTTATCCCCGCTACCTGTTGCTCATTGCCCCGGTGTTTTACCTGCTGGCAGCCCAGGGCGTGAGTGCCTTGGGGCGCTTGTGGCGACCCTTGGGTGTGGGAGGGACGGCGCTTTTGCTGGCAGGAAGTGCCTATGGCTTGTACGGCTACTACACCGACGATGCCTATCTCAAAGGCCGCTATGGTCAGATGATGGCCTATGTCCAGGCCCATGCCCGGCCCGGCGATGCGCTCATCCTGGCCAATCAGCTCCAACGCCCGCTCTTTCAATACTACCAACCCGAGGGGCTGGATGCCTATTTCTTTCCCCGATATGGTGTTCCGCTGGAGGACCCCAGCACCGCAGCCGAACTAGAAGCTATTGCTGCCCGGCACCCCCGCTTGTGGCTGGTGCGCTTTGGCAACCCGGCAGAGTACGACCCGAACGATACGCTGACCCGCTGGCTGGCAACCCACGGCAGCAAGGCCTACTTTGACGGCTGGGTGGATGCCGACCTGTCGTTGTATGTGATGACCCCCACCGCTGGCGATCAGGCCCTCTACCATCCTTTGCGCCTGGATCTGGGCGGCCACGTGGCCCTGCTGGGCTATGCCCTCAACACCGACCGGCTGGCTCCCGGTGAAACGCTGCTGCTGACCCTCTACTGGCAGACCCTGGTGCCGATGGGCCGGCGATATACCGTTTTTACCCACCTGCTAGACGCCACCAATCAGATCAAAGGGCAGATGGACAGCGAACCCCAGGGCGGTGGCTTGCCCACCAACCTCTGGACGGCAGGCCAGGTGATCCAGGACAACTATGCCCTGACGGTTGATGACGATGCCGTGCCTGGCTCCTATCTTCTGGAGGTGGGGATGTACCTGTTGGAGACCAACGAGCGCCTGCCCGTCTACGACCCTGTCAGCGGGGAATGGGTGGGCGACCGGGTGGTGCTGGGCACCATCGAGGTGGTGGAGCCATGAGGGGCAAGCGCCTGGCCCGCTGCCGGGAAGCATTGGCCGTGCTGCTCATCACCCTGCTGGCGGCTGCCCTGCGCTTCTACCGGCTGCCAGAGCTCCCACCGGGCCTCCACTACGACGAGGGGTTCAAAGGGGTCACCGCCCGCGGGCTGCTGGAAGGGGCTCCCCCGCAGCTCTTTTTCGAGAGCGACATGGGCGAGGAACCGCTCGCCATCTATCTGGTGGCTGCTGCCCTGTGGCTGTTCGGGCAGGAGCCGTGGGTTATCCGCCTGCCGTCGGCGGTCGTCGGCACGTTGACGATCCCTCTGTCGTGGTGGCTGGGCCGCGAGCTGGCCCGCCGGATTGTGCCGCCGGCGCCGGGCGCAGCCGGATCGCAGATCGGGCCGGGGCGGGAAGGTTTCGAGGCTCAGGGGGTGGGTTTGAGCACGGCCCTGGTGCTGGCCATCCTCTACTGGCACGTTAGCTTTAGCCGCATCGGCATGGAGCCGATCCTGGTGCCGTTCTTCGCGGCGCTGGCTTTTGCCACCCTGCTGTGGGGATTGAACAGCGGCCATTGGTGGGCTTTTGTCCTCGCCGGGCTGGCTTCAGGTGGCAGCCTGTACACCTACAAGGCCGGCTATTTCGTGCCGATCCTGGCCGTTCTGTTTGTCCTCTATTCTGCTATCGCAGAGCGCGGATTCCTGCGGCAGCACGGGCGTGGCCTACTTCTGGCAGCCCTGGTCGCCCTGTTGGTGGCCGCGCCCCTCGGTGCCTACTTTGTCACCCATCCGGCCAACTTTTTGCAGCGGCCGGCCAGTGTAGCCCTGACCGGCAGTAGCGAAGCCTCGCTCCTGGATAACCTGCTGCGCGTAGCCGGCATGTTCTTTGTGCGGGGCGATGCCAATCCGCGAAGCAACCTGCCCGGCCGTCCGGCCCTGGACCCCTTCCTGACCGCCCTGTTCCTGATGGGAGTGGTGCGGGCGCTACTGGGATTCCGTCACCCACGGCTGGCCCTGCCACTGCTCTGGCTGGGAGTGATGACCCTGCCCACGCTGGTCACCGAGCACGCCCCTCACTTTGGCCGGGCCATCGGCGCGACACCGGCCATCGCTCTGCTGTGCGGGTTGGGTACCAGATATATATTGGATGTTGGACGTTTGCGACCCAATGTCCGGTATCTCCCCAATGCCTCTATGGCGCTGCTGGCGGCGGGGTTGGTCTTTTCCACCTTTTCGACGGCGCGAGCCTATTTCCACACCTGGGGTCGCAGCCCTGACCTGTTCTACGCCTACGATGTGGGCCTGGTCGAGGTTGCCGGGCAGATCAACGCCCTTCCGGGCGACGAGAGGGTGTACCTGACGCCTACGCCTCGCGATCACTATACCTTGCAATTCCTGGTCCGCCGGCACCTGGCCAGCTTTGACGGGCGGGCCGGGATGGTCCTCCCCCCGCCCGGACGGACGGCAACGGTGCTCATCCTCCTCCGCGAGGACGAGACGACCTTGCCTGCCTTACAGCAAGCTCGCCCCGACGGCGTCGTGGCCTGGACCCTGGCCGACGGTTACCGTCGTCCCTACGCCGCCGCCTATCGCCTGCCGGCCAGCGGCTCCCCCGCGCCAGCGCCCGACCATCCCGCCGATGCCATCTTTGGCGACGCGGCCCGGCTGCTGGGCTATTCATTGGAAAGCGCCTCGGCCAGGCCGGGTGATACCGTGAATCTGACCCTCTACTGGCAGGTGCTGGCCCCTCTGGACAAAGAGTATACCGTTTTCACCCACCTTCTGGGCGAACACAACCCGGCGACGAACGGCCCTCTGTGGGCCGGGCACGACAGCCAACCTGACGGCGGCCACTACCCGACGACCGCCTGGCAGCCTGGCGAGGTGATCTGCGATGTGCATCCTCTATCCGTGCCGACCGACGCCCCACCGGGGGAGTACCGGCTCGAAGTCGGCTTCTATCTCCTGGAGACGATGGCCCGCTTGCCGGCAACCGATAGCCAGGGGCAGCCTCTTTCCGGCGAGGCAGCGGTGGTGGGGGTATTAGATGTCGGATATTAGAGAGTAGGGGAGCGAGCTATGAAGCCAAAGTACTCTTTTGTGATCCGCGAATTCGGTGCAGCCGTTGTTCTCCTGCTCGCGTCTTTGGGTTTTTTCTGGCGTATTCTCTTTACTCCAGACGCCTGGAAGCCGGCCGGTGGCGGGGACCTGGTTTCCTTTTTGTTCCCCACCTATCGCTTTGCGGCGGCCAGCCTGCGGGCCGGAGAGATTCCCTTGTGGAACCCGCACCTCTACGGGGGTGCGCCCTTCCTGGCCGACATGCAAACCGGGCTTTTCTATCCGCCTAACCTGCTTCTCTTCCTGCTGGCCCCCGACTTTTCTTACAAAGCCATGGAGGGCATGGCTGTGTTCCATGTCTTCCTGGCGGGGTTGTTCATGTACTTTTGCCTGCGCTATCTGGACTCGGGCGAAGGGCAAGGGGGGCCAACCGGGCGCTGGCGCGTGCCGGCGGCCCTGCTGGGAGCCATCGCCTACATGTTCTCCGACCTGTTTATTGTCCACCTGGGCAACCTGAACCTGATCGCTGTGGCTGCCTGGCTGCCGCTCATTGCCCTGCTCTTCTGGCGGGCGCTGCGGACGCGGCGTTGGGGCTGGGCGGTGGGGGCCGGCATGGCCCTGGGCATTTCGACTTTGGCCGGGCACCTGCAGATCACCCTCTATATCGGGCTGGCGTTGGTGGTGATGGCGACGGTCGAATCTGTGGCGGCCTATCGGTGTGCCCGGCACAGGTCAAAAGGCAACCCTCCCGCTTCTTGCCGGTTGCCTTTTGCTGTTTGCGTCCTTTGGCCGCTGCTGGCCCTGGCTGTGACTGCGCTCGTGGCCGTTGGGCTGTCGGCGTTGGTGCTGCTTCCGGCCTTTGAGTATACCCGCCTCAGCCCTCGCGCCGAACTGTCCTACCGGGATGCGGCCCGTTACTCCCTGGTCCCGGCGCTGCTGGGCGAGATGCTGGTGCCGGCCCTTTTTAGCAGCCGCGAACCGTCGCTCTACTGGGGTGTGTGGGATCGGGTGGCAGCCGGTTATCTGGGCATTTTGCCCCTGATCCTGGCCGGATTGGCGATCCTGCTGCGACGGGGGCGGCAGGTGCGCCTGTTTGTGGTGCTGGCCATAGTCGCCTTGCTGCTGGCGTTGGGCGGCGAGTCGGTGGTCCACGGCTGGGCCTATCGGCTGTTGCCCGGCTTTGGGCAACTTCGCGCCCCGGCACGCTTTATTTTTGTATCGGACTTTGCCCTGGCCGCCCTGGCTGCGCTGGGGCTGGAACGGCTTCTCAACCCCTTGGGCCGTCGCCCGCGAAAGGCGTTGCAGGCAGCCTGGCGGGGGTTGTTGTGGCTCGGCGGTGCAGCGACGGTTGTCGGCGGGGCATGGGCCTATCTGGTTATCTTTCAGGCCCAGGACCGTGACCCAACCCTTTTCTGGCGCGTCTCGGCGGCGGGCAGCGGGGTGATCTTGGCCCTGCTCCTGCTGGGGGCAAGCCTGGCCTGGCTGGCCGCCCGGCTGTCGGGCCGGCTGCGGCGTGGGACGCTGGCCTGGCTGGCCGTCGGGTTGGTGTTCCTGGACCTGGCCTCATTGGGCGCTTATACCGACCTGGGCGACAAGCCGCCCACCGCCGGCTTTGACCATCCCCAGGTGGTCAGGTTCCTCCAGGCCGATGCCGGCTTTTTCCGCATTGATTCGCGGACCGACGTGTGGGGCGTCTGGCAGCCTGATCTGGCCTTGGTGCCGGCCCTGTCCGGCGTGGATGGGGCGGGGAGCGGGCTGTATGACGTGAGCGGCGTGGACAACCCCCTCGTCGTGGCCGACGTGGCCCGCTACTGGGAGGGCACCGGCGGGCGCTCGACGCGGCTGTATGACCTGCTAGGGGTGCGCTATGTGCTGGGCAGCAAGGGGGTGGTGCTCGATTGGAACAAGTTTACCCTGGCCTTTGACGGCGATCCAACGGTCAACGTCTACCGCAACGAGACGGCCCTGCCACGCGCCTTTATGGTCTATCGGGCCGAGGTCGCTGCCAACCACGAGGATGCCTGGGCGCGCCTTCACCGGCCCGATTTCGACCCGGCCACCACGGTGATTTTGGAAGGCGGCCGGCCGCTAGAGAACGCCCCCGACGGACAGGCGACGGTGCAGGTCGTGCGCTACGAGCCGGACGCGCTAGAGATCGAGGTCAACACCCCGGCCGAGGGCTATCTGTTCCTGAGCGACCCTTTCTATCCCGGCTGGCAGGCCCAGGTGGATGGGCAACCGGCGGCGCTGCTGCGGGCCAACTATGCTTTCCGCGCCGTGGCGGTGCCGGCCGGAAGCCATCGCGTGACGATGCTCTTCCGGCCGGGTTCATGGTGGGCCGGCCTGGGGATCAGCCTTGCCACCGGGCTGGCCCTCCTCCTGGGGGCGAGCGTGGGGCTGGCCCGCCGCCGGCGAGCTGCCCGGCAAAAGGCGAACCGATAACGGTTCGCCCGGCTACGGCTCCGCCCTTCGGCCACCGGCCGAGGCGATTTCATCCACTTTGGCCGCCAGGATGTCCATCTGTTCCAGCACCTTCTGGAACTCCTGGCGGCTGGGGACCCCGCAGCGGTCCAGGGCCCGCTGCAGGTCTTGATCGTCGGGCCATGACGGAGCACTGGAGCGAGGGCTCAGCCCAAGCAGTTTTTCCTGCAGGCGCTTGCCTTCTTCGGCTGCCAGCTCCCCCAGGCCGATGAGGGCCTGGACCCGCCGTTCAATCTCCTCGTCCACGTGCCGCGCCAGGTCCAGCGGCAGGACCAGGGTGCGCCGCAGCACGGCAAGCGGATCACCGCCAGCGCGGACCAGGCCGGCCAGCACCGTCCGGGGCAGAAACCCGCCCACACTCTTTTCCTGCTCGACGATGATCTGGGTCAGGATTACGGCCGTCAGGTCTTCGCCGGTGGTGTAATCCACCACCTCAACCTCATGCCCCTGCCGGATCAGGGCCGCGATCCCCTCCAGGGTGATGTACTGCTTGGCCTCGGTGTCGTAGAGCTTGCGGTTGGGGTAGCGTTTAATGAGCGGCATGGACCGACTCTCCGGCAGGCGCGGTGCACCCTCGCATTACCCTTGCTTCAGCTCCTCCACTTTTTTGGTCAGGGCCACAATCTTGGCGCTCAGGGCCTCGATGTCGCTCTTGGTCGGCACGTTCATCCGCTTGAGCAGCTCCTCGACCCGCCTGTCAAGTTCGTCCTCGGTCCTTTTTGCCTCTTTTTTGCGCTTTTCTACCATCTCGCGGATCAGCTTCTTGCCATCCTGCTCAGCGATCTGGCCCCGCTCGACGAGCTTGTTGACAAACTCTTCGACTTCGTCCTGGGCCAGTGCCACCGCGCCGATGCCGGCCAGCAACACCTTACGGGCCAGCCCCAGCAGGGGACTGCGCTCTGCTTCGCTCGCTGCTTCTTCGACGACCTTTTTGACTTGCATGGCTTTTTCCCTCCTTCCTCTGGGTATTGGACTGCCTGCGCCATCTTTTATGACGCACCGCATCATGCCGACATGATAACACAGTGCGTCATGAATGTCAAATCGGCGAGACAGGTCGCAGAGCGGTCTCCCAACGGTTGGGGTCGAGATCGTCCTATGCCATTCCAACCCTGGCATCCTCTTCTCTGGCGATGCGCTGGCCTTCGGCCACATTGACCCGCGTCAGCACCAGGATGCCGATCAGGAAAAAGAGGATCAGGCTGAGCACTGCCGGGCGGCTGCTGTTGAACAGGAGCCCGGCTGCGGCAAACAGCGCCGGTCCGATTAACGACGAGAACTTTTCCATGATGGCATACAACCCAAAGAATTCGCCGCTCTTGGCCGCCGGTGACATGGTGGCGTACAGGCTGCGGCTGAGGGCCTGGCTGCCGCCCTGGACGATGGCCACCATCCACGCCAGGAACCAGAACTCGATCACCGAATTGAGGAAATAACCCCACACGGCGATGACGGCGTAGACGGTCAAGGCCAGGATGATGCTGGCCCGGGTGTCCATCCGCCCGGCCAGGCGGGCAAAGAGCGGCCGGCCCAGCAGCCAGGCCAGCCCCAGGCCCACGGCTTCCAGGGCCAGGATCAGGCCGATAATCAGCCCCAGATTGCTCTGGCGGATGGGGGGCAAGACCTGGACCTGGGCCAGGCTTAGGAGCGTGCCCCGGCTATTGGCCGCTTTCTCGCCGGTGTTGACCAGGGCCAGGGTGTGCTCGCCCGGCGCTGAGGCCTGGAATATACGGCGCACACCATAGCGCACCGTCGGATTGTAGGCATCTACGGTGAGCGGCTTGCCTGTGTCCTCGTCGAGGAGCGGCTGCCCATCCATCTCCACGGCCCAGATGCCCCGGTCTGGCCCGGTGCTGTACAGGATCTCCACCTTCTGGCCGTTGAAGCGCAGTTCAGCCCGTGCACCCCTTTCCGCCGTCGTAGCATAGAGCACGTCCTGGTCGGCCCGGACCTCTTTGGCCGGGATCGTTGTCTTTTGCCAGGCGCCGATGTAGGTCAAAGCGGCGTGATCGGCAGGGTAGACTCCTTCCCCAACGGCTGTAGCTGTGTCCTTGTAGGCCGGCAGCGGCGCGCCGCTGATCTCGCCGGGTAGCACGAACCGCCCGGCGATGCCTGCCAGCGGCAGGGCGACCAGGCTAAACAGGATGAATGCCAGGTACATCGGGCGGCGCTTGGCCGCTTTGCTCTCCGGTTGATCCCCTTCTGCCGGCACCGGCAGGCTGCCAAAGATGAGGCTGTAGGGGCCGGCGACAAACTGCACCAGCAGCAGGGCCAGGATCAGCTCCACGCTGCCAAAGCCCAGCTCCGCGCCGTAGATGGCCGCCACGCCGATGATGGTGCCGATGCCATCGTTGTAGATCAGAAAGGCGATCAGGTACTTGAACAGCTCCCGGTAACGGCGGATGTCGCGGAGCGTCTCTCCCAGTCGCCGAAAGCTCACGGTGATCACATTCTCACCACGGCCCAGCTTGACGGGCGCAGCCGGCGGCTCCGGCACGCGAAGGAAGAGGGGGATGGAAAAGGCCGCCCACCAGAGGGCCACGCTGAGAAAGGAAAGGCGAGGACCCCACGTGCCCGGCAGGAACTGGATCATGGCCACATTGATCGCCAGCAGGAGGCCGCCGCCCAGGTAGCCGAAGGCATAGCCCCGCGCCGACACCCGGTCGCGGTCCCCCTCTTTGGCGACGTGGGGCAGCAGTGCGTCGTAGAAGGTGAGCGACCCGTTGAACCCGATCCGGCCCAAAATGGCCAGCAGAGAGGCCAGCAGCCAGTCGCCGGTGCTGACCAGCACCAGCAGGGCCGTGCCTATGATGCCGATGCCGGCAAAGAGGGCCAAAAACCGTTTCTTGCCGCGCATCACGTCCGAGACGGTGCCCAGGATCGGCGACAGGATGGCGACGATGGCCAGGGAGATGGTTAGCCCCAGGCTCCAGTAGGCGGTGGCCGTGGCCTCACTGGGCAAGGTGGCGCCGGCTACCTGGCTGTAGTAGACCGGCAGGACCGCTGCCAGGATGGTGGTGGCAAACGCCGAGTTGGCCCAGTCGTACATGCACCAGGCGTTGACGATACGACGATAAGAGCGACTTTGTTCCATTCTCGACCTCCTCCCATGTTTCATGATGCATAGGGCGTGGTGCGTATCCCAGAACGCTCATATGGCGAATCACATCCTCAGCAGTTCCAGCCGTTCCGCCAGGTCTAGCCCGGCCCAGCCATAGACCTCCAGGTTGATGCGCCCACTCTCGTCCAGGGCAACCCCTTCCTCTTCCAGCAGCGCGCGCTGGATGGCGGCCCCGCAAGCCTCCAGGCTGATGGTGCCCCGGCTGTTAACGACCCGATGCCAGGGCACATCGCTGCCTTCGGGGATGGTCTGGAGCGCCCAGCCTACAGTCCGGGCGGCGCGTGGTTGCCCCAGCAGCCGGGCGATCTGGCCGTAGGTGGCCACCTTGCCCGGCGGGATGCGCCGCACTACCTGGTAAACCTGGGCAAAGAATGAGGTGGCCATAGAGCGCCTGCGTCAGTTCAGGCTGATCCGCGAGCCGTCCGGCGTCTTGACCACCTGGATGCGCACCGGGAAGGCGTCCCGCAGGTCTTCGATGTGGGTGATGACCAGGATGCAGGCGAAATCCTCCTGGATCGAGTTGATGGCCTCTACCAGCCGCTCCCGGCCCTCGGCGTCTTGAGTGCCAAACCCCTCGTCAATGACCAGTAGCTGCAACTGCGCCCCGGCGCGGCGGGCCAGCAGCTTGCTCAGAGCGATGCGGATGGCGAAATTGACGCGAAACGCCTCCCCGCCGCTAAAGAGCTCGTAGGGCCGCGTGCCCAACTCGTCGGCGATGTTAATGTCCAGCGTCTCGACGGTGTCGCCCTTGAGCGTTTCGCGCTGCGTCTCAAAGCGGACGTGCATCCGGCCATCGGTCATGCGGGCCAGCAGCCGGTTGGCCTCGTACTCGATCTCGGGGATGGCCGTCTCGATGATCATTGCCTGGATGCCTTTTTTGCCGAAGGCCTGTCGCAGCTCCTCGTAAATGGCCTTCTCCTCGGCCAGGCGTTGCAGCTCGGCGACCCGGCGCACCCGTTCGGCGGCCAGGGAGCGGCAGTAGTCCAGCCGTTGCCGGGCAGCCCCCAGCGCCAGCCGCGCCTGGTGGGATTCGGTCTGAAGCGCCTCAAGCTCCTGGGCCCCGGCCTGTACCCGCGCCTGTATCTCCGGCAGGCGGGCGACGTCGGCGGCCAGCGCTTCCCGCTGCGCCCGATCGGCGGCCAGGGCCTCTTGCCAGCGGGTCTGCCGGGCCTGAAGCTCGGCCAGCGCCCTGCGCTCGTCGTCTATCCGTTCCGCAGCGGCCTGGAGATGCTGATACCTGGCCTCGAATTCGGCCAGGGAAGCGACCTGGGCGCGGGCCTGGGCGTGAGCCGTCGGGTCGTAGCCCACCGCTTCGAGTTCGGCAGCCAGACGGGCCAGTTCTTCTCGTTCGGCGGGAGCATAGTCGCCCGCCTGGAGGCGTGCTTCCAGCGCGGCCAGTTCGGCGCGGGTGGTTTCGAGGTCGGCGGCGGCCTGCTGCGCCTCGGCCAGCGCCTGTTCCAGTTGGGCCTCGCGGCGCTGCTGGGCCGATTGTGCTTTCAGCTCTCGCTCCAGGTCGCGGATCTGGGCCTGGAGTCGAGACGACTCGGCGTTGATGTCGCGCTGGCGGGCAGTGTTGGCCCGATGGGTATCGGCCAGGGCTTTGCCCTCGGCCTGAAACTGGGCGATCAGGTGGTCGCGCTGCTGGGTAGAAAGGGCCTGTCCGCATAGCGGGCACTGTGCCTCGTCGGCCTCGCGTTCCAGCAGCTCGAGTTTCTCCTTTAGGGCGCTCATCTCGGCTTTGAGCTGGTCGTTGTGCACCTTCAGGCCGGCTGCTTCTTGGGCCAGGGCCTGCACCCTGTCCTGAGTCGCGTCGCGTTCCACCTGCTGTTCGGCCAGGCGGGCCAATTGGGCCCGAACCTCGGCCAGTTCCCGCTCGTAGCGGGGCATTTCGGCCACCCGCTGCTCCAGCTTGTGGCGGCGTTCGCCCAAACGGCCGGCTGCCAGGTCCAGGTCGCGGCGGGCCGCATCCACGGCCCGCTCCAACGCACGCTGCTGTTCCTGGATCTGGGCATAGCGGGCCAGCCGCTCGTTCCAATCTGCCTCCATCTGGCGGGCCTGGATCAGGGCGGCGTGGCCTTCTTCCACCTGTTGGCGCTGGGCCAGTGTCGTTTCGTAGAGAACCAGCCGCTGCTGCCGCTCGGCGATTTGGCTTTCGATCTCGCGCAGCTCCTGCTCGGCCTGGGCCAGACGGCGCTCCAGGTCGCGCAGGCGGGCCTGTTGGTGCTCGAGGGCTTGCTGTTGGTGGCGCAGGTCGCGCAGCGCCGCCTCGGCTTCCTTGACGGCGGCGCTCAGAGAGGCAACGCGGGCCTCGGCCTGGGAAAGGTCGGCCTCATATTCCGGCTGGCGGGCCAGCTCGCGGTCTATGTCGCGCAGCGTGCCCTCCACCTCGACCACCTGAAGGTCCGTCTCCTTTACCTTTTCCTTGGCCCGTTGCTCATATTCGTCGTACAGGCCCAGGCCCAGGATGTCGGCCAACACCTGTTTCCGCTCGGCGGGGGTGCGGGTGGTAAAGGCGTCGGCCTTGCCCTGCAGCAGGAATGAGGAGTTGGTAAAGGTCTCGTAATCCATGCGCAACAGGCGGGTGATAGCCTCTTGAGTGGCGCGCACGCCTGCCTCGGCGATGGAGCGAAAGTCGCTGCCATGCCGCACCTGCAGGTCGAGGAGGGTGCGGCCCTGCTTGGAGCTATCGCGCTTGCGCACCACGCGATACACGATGCCCCCCAGGTCGAAGGTGAACTCGACCTCCATCTCTGACTCGCCGAGGTGGATCAGCTCGTCGTCGCGCTTGGCGCGGGCTTTGCCCCATAGCGCCCAGGTGATGGCGTCGAGCAGGGCCGATTTGCCGTGGCCGGTTGGCCCCATCAGGCAGGCCAGGTGGATGCCGCAAAAGTCGAGGGGCGGCACATTGTCACGATAGCACATAAAGTTGCGGACACGCAGTTGGAGTGGGATCACGCCTCAGGCAACTCCTTTTACTGCCCGGTGTGAGGCGGCCCCGGTCACATCTGTCTGGCCGGGGCCGGCACTCGTGTTGGAGCGGGAGACGGGATTCGAACCCGCGACAGTCTGCTTGGAAGGCAGATGCGCTACCACTGCGCTACTCCCGCAGGTAAATGTATGTATGCCCAGTTTTGTTTTCTAACACCAGGCTAAATTATACCACACTCTTCTTTTTTGTTGCAAAGTTTGGTCCCCAGAATTTCAGCGATGGACTCGGTGGCTTTCTGGCCGGCGTTGGTCATGCGCAGGTGGACATAGCGGCGCAGCATGTTGGGGTGCGCCCTTTTTTACAGAGTTGACAAGTTGTGGCTCCTGTGCTAAATTGTGGGTGGCCCTATGGATGCCCTGGGAGGGCGCGCCGGAGCAAGATTTCCGCAAATGGATCTTTTGTTCCTGAGAAACTGACCGGAATTCCGGTCAAATTTCACCGGTGGGGGAATACCCGCCGGGTAGGGGGAGTTGGAGCCGACGCTGCGCGTGGCTCATCCGTCGCCCCATTACGCGGCTGGGTAACCTTGTGCACCAGGAGGTAGGTATGCTGAATCAAATCGTGGTGGTGCCTTATGACCCTGCTTGGCAAGGTGAGTTCGAGGCGGAGTCGAGGCGCATCCTACACGCATTGAGGGACAATGTCGTGCCCGTGCATCACATAGGAAGCACTGCCATTCCAGGCATTTTTGCCAAGCCAATAATTGACATACTTCTTGAAGTCAACGATCTTGTCCGGCTCGATACCGAAGCCAAAGCGATGCAGGAGCTTGGCTATGAGGCGATGGGCGAGTTTGGTATTCTGGGGCGAAGATACTTCCGGAAGAGCAACCGTTTGGGTGTTAGGACTCACCATGTGCACGCATTCCAGACCGGCAATCCCGAAATCGAGCGACACTTGGCGTTCCGTGACTATATGATCGCGCACCCCACGGAAGCACAGGCCTACAGCGCGCTGAAGCAAGAGTTAGCGCGAGTATATCCTCACGACAGGCAGGCATACATGGATGGGAAGGATCCGTTTATCAAGGAACATGAGGCCAAAGCACTTGCATGGCGACTGTCGCAAACAGCGAAGTAGGTTTCAATGACCGGCCGCCTAACACAGCATCGTGCGACCCGTTTACCCGAAACCGCATAGAGCGGGGGATGGGTAGCGAAGGGAAGGATACCGGCAGTCCCGAACTTGGACAACTGTGTGTCCATTCAGGTGCGGGGAGACACCCCCAACTCCTGACCTCCAGGCGGAGGGGAGACCGCATCGCCCTATGTTGTGCGCCTGGCAGCCGCACGGCGGAGTGCAGGGGCGGACAGTAGCCCGGACACCAAGGTGCATGTCCGGCTTGCGTGCCTGACGCAAAGCAAGTATACTCCATCTGGAGGAATTGCGCTACTGTCCGGCAGGCTGGAGCCTGGCCCCTTGATTGATGCGCAAGAAGGAATGCCAACGCGGGTGATGACCAGGAGATGTTGCTTGAGAGCAGCGCGGGGCCGGGTCTGACGATAGAGTTCGCGGCAGGCACGCTGCAGGGCCATCTGTGGCCCGGAGGGCAGGAAGACGCGGTAAAAGTGCTCCGGGAGGAGCATCTCGCTCCTGCAAATCCAGGGGGTTTGCCCAAAGAGACGGCGCCTGCGTTCAAGGCGCTTTTTTGTTTTCCCACTCCCGCACAATTATCCAGTCGGGGCGGTCAGACTTGAACTGACGACTTCTTGGTCCCAAACCAAGCGCGCTGCCGGACTGCGCTACGCCCCGTCAGGCATAGTATACTCCAAAGAAGGTGAAAGGTCAAACTTGCCGAAAGTAGGTGCTGAGACCGGGCGCTCACGCTGCACCCCAGCCTGATCTTCCAGACCGCGCTGTTTTTTAGGGGCCCGTTGGGGCAATTAAGAGTTGACTTCTCTGCCCACGTGTGGGATAATAAACCGGTAATGGGCGGATCGTATTCTCTGACGCACAGCAACCTGTTCGTTTCTCTGACCGACGAGGAGCGGGCGGAGGCGGAGAAACGGCTCGTCCGGCGGCGATGGGCCAAAGGAGAGTACCTCTTTTTTGAGGGCGACCCGGCGGAGTGGCTGGTCTTTGTCGTCGAGGGGCAGGTCAAGATGCTCAAACACTCCGAAAGCGGGCGCGAGACGATCCTGGCGACCTTCGGCCCCGGTCAGATTGTGGGCGAGGTGGGCGTGCTGGTCGGCGAGGCCTATCCGGCCACGGCCCAGGCCCTGGAGCCGACCGTCACCCTCAGCCTGCGCCGCGAGGAGTATGTGGCCCTCATACGCACCCATCCCGACCTGGCCTGGGCGCTCATCGTCGAACTGGGCCGCCGCCTACAACAGGCTCACGAGACAATCCGCAGCCTGGCCGTAGAGAAGGTTGAGCGGCGTGTGGCCCGTGTATTGCTGCGGATGGCTTCGGCCTCTGGCGAGCGGTTGGAAGGGGGGGCGGTGCGCATTACCCTGCCCCTTAGCCGCCAGGACATCGCCGATATGGCCGGCACCGTCGTCGAGACGGCCATCCGCACCATGAGCAAGTTTCAAAAGCTGGGGCTGATCGAAACCCGTGAGGGGTGCATCGTCCTCCTCAAGCCCCACCACCTGGTGACGATCGCGGAGGAGCTGTAGAGTTCAGGCGGCGGCAATCGCCCGGTTAAAATCATCCAGCAGCGGCTCAAGGGGCAGAGCATATTCGCGGGCACTGTCGGCGATGGTATGATACGGTGCAATGTAGCAGCCGACACACTGCAACCGGTGGCGGGTAAAAATGGCTACTGCCTGGGGGTGGCGTTCCACGACCTCTTGCACCAGACAGTCGGCTGTAATCTGGTTGCCGGGTTGGTTGGCGTTGTTCATAATTCCCTCGAAAAAGGTATTTCCTCTGGCGCCGATCATACCACAGGCTGACGGCCATCGGTATGATTTTGGTCATACCCCTGCCCCCTGCTGGAGAGGCGGTGCCGGCTGCTGAGCCCGATAGTAGACATGAGGCCTGGGGAAGGGCAAAGGAGATAAGCATGGCAGGAATCTTGGATTCGTGGAAACTGCGGGCCAGACAATTGAAGCGGGAAACCTACGCCCTTTACCTGGCCTATCGGGACCCCAGAGTGCCGTGGTATGCCAGGGTGTTTGCTGCCTGTGTCGTGGCTTATGCCTTCAGCCCGCTGGACCTGATCCCCGACTTTGTGCCGGTGTTGGGGTATCTGGATGATTTGATCCTGATCCCTTTGGGCACCTGGCTGGCGCTGCGGATGATCCCGGCGGCGGTCATGGCCGAGAGCCGGGACAAAGCTCAGGAGCTATTGAACGGGGATCGCCCTCGCAGCCGGGGCGTTGCGCTCGTGATCATTGCTATCTGGTTGTTGTTAGCGGCGGTGGCCGTCGTGTTGGCCGTGCGCTTTGTTCGTACAATTTATCCTTGAAGGGGTCGCTTCTGAGATAGCCCCCAGCACAAGAGGCTTTCATGGCAAAATCTAGAATGACAAATGGCAGGGCTGCGGCTCAGGCGGTTCTGGCCGGTCGCAGCCGCTCTTCCACTTTCCGTGCCCTGCGCCACCGCAACTTTCGCCTCTTCTTTTTCGGCCAGATGATCTCCCTGGTCGGCACCTGGATGCAGACGATCGCCCAACAATGGCTGATCTATCGCCTGACCGGGTCGGCGACGATGTTGGGGACGGTCAGTCTGCTGGGGATACTGCCGCTGCTGCCCATGTCGTTGTGGGGCGGGTCGCTGGCCGACCGTTTTCCCAAGCGGACGATCGTCACCATCACCCAGGTGGTGATGATGGTTCTGGCCTTTCTCCTGGCCGCATTGACCTGGAGCGGTGCCATTCAGGTGTGGCACGTGTTGGTCTTGGCGGTGGCGCTGGCGGCGGCCAACGCCGTAGACATCCCTGCCCGCCAGGCGTTCATCGTGGAGATGGTCGAGGGCAAGGAGGACCTGACCAATGCCATCGCCCTGAACTCGGCCATTTTCAACGGAGCCCGGGCCATCGGTCCGGCGCTGGCCGGCATGGCTGTGGCGACGACGGGGGAAGCGGGAGCCTTTTTCATCAACGGGGTAACCTTTATCGCCGTCATCGCCGGGTTGCTGATGATGCGCCTGCCATCCCAGCCCCTTGCTTCCCGCCGGGCCGGCCTGGGCTCGCACCTGGGGGAAGCGATCCGCTATGTGCGGGGCCAGCAGGTGGTGCTGGTGCTTATCAGCCTGGTGGCCGTTTCAGCCTTTCTCTCGATGCCCTATTCGACCCTGATGCCGGTTTTCGCCAGCGATGTGCTGAACCGGAGCGCCCGGCCGCTGCTCGATTTTGTGTGCGACCGGGCCGGCGTGTTGGGCGTCTCTTGCCGGTCACCCGATGCGCTAACCTACGGCCTGCTGATGGCCGCCACCGGGCTGGGAGCGGTGACGGGGGCGCTGTTTGTTGCCTCTCTGCCATCCGACGCGCGGCGGGGTCGGCTGTTGACATTGGGGAACCTGGGCTTTCCCGCCCTGGTGGTGGCTCTGTCCCTGTCCCGTTCCTTCGTCCTATCGCTGCTCTTGCTGGTGGGGGTCGGCTTTAGTTTTGTTACCCAGAACGCGCTGGCCAACACGCTGATCCAGATCGCCGTGCCCGATGAACTGCGCGGTCGGGTTATGAGCTTTTACTCGCTGACGTTTCAGGGGATGATGCGCCTGGGGGGAATGCAGGCCGGGGTGATGGGCGATGCCTTCGGGGCGCCGTTTGCTGTGGGGGTCGGTGCGGCGGTTTGCCTGGCCTACGGCCTGTTTGTGGCCTGGCGGTTTCCACAGGTGCGCAGGATGGCGTGAGGGCCTTTCTTTCCGGATTACCGGTTCGGTGGGAGGCCAAGCGAGCGCAACCCACTTTTGATAGACATTGTGGGCCATAGCACATACAACCCGCTATGGCCCACAACCCAACCGAGTGCGCGTTCCCCGGCCCCTGTCCCTGCTACGACCTTGAGGGACCCCCTGGCCTTTTTATTCGATTTTCACCGGCAGGACGTTAACGGCTTTGACAAAGAGCAACACCTCATCGCCCACTTTGAGGTCCAGCTCGTCCAGCGACTCGACGGTGATAACTGAGCCCATGACCGACTCGGCGGGGATGACGAGCTTGATCTGGGCCATCACATCGCCCCGCTTGATGTCCGTCACTCTGGCTTTCAACTGATTTCTGGCACCAACCTTCATCTTTTCCATCTCCTTTCCGGGTTTACAAAACCGCTTTCACAACGTCTCGATAAACGCCTCGATGCGTGTTTTGAGCTGGCCGGCTTGCTCCTCGGTATAGTCGCCCTCCAGCAGCAGCACCGGCACCCCCGCAGCCTCCAGGGCCTTTTTCACGCGCACCCCTTCCAGGTTATAAGGCTGGCAAAAAGACAGCGAAAAGTGAACAACACCATCGGCCTCATATTCCTGCACCATGCGCAAAATGTCCTCGATGCGGGCATCATTGGGTGTGAAGCAGGCGCAGTTGGTCTGCAACTGGCGATCGGCGATGGCTGCCAGTTGAGCGTCGAGACCATCGCCGGGGATCGCCGTTGATCCGCCGGCCAACAAACGCGATCCGGTGCAGCTCTCTTCGGCCACAACCACCGCCCCCGTTCCTTCGATGAGAGACGGAATGGTCCAGAAGGGGATGGGCATCGGCGTTCCGGCGTACAAGATGCGTTTGGCATTGGCCGGGGCTACCCCCTGCCCCGATTGGACACGGGCTTCCAGCTCGTCGCACAGCTCATTGGTCTTTTGCGTGAAACGCGCCGGATCGTCGTAGAAGCTGATCTGCACCACCAGGAGAGCATCCAGGCCGCTGATAGGGGCTGGCCGGGCCTGGCGCAACTTGAATAACCGCGCCAAAGCAGCTCGCTTGCCATCAATCAGCGCCGTGGCTTGGGCCAACTTGTCCGGCGTGACGCGGTTGCCGGTGACTTTTTCCACTTGATCTGTAAACCGTTTCAGCTCGCTGATCCATAGTGCCCGGTCGGCGGGGGTGCGGCTGTTGGGCAGGTTCATCACATAGGTGGGCACATACTCATCCAAGATCTCCCATGTCTTTTTCTTGCCGTCGCAAGTCGTTTCGCCGATGATCAGATCGGCTGCCTGAAAGTAGGGGCAGATGAGGCCGATCTTGAACCCGACGGCGCTTTTGATCAGAGCGCACAGGTTGCGGGGCAAGATCTGCTCGGCGGTCGGCACCGAAAAGTCGGCCCCTCCACAGAGGCCAACGGCCACCCCCCCCGCCGCGACAATGATCTCCTCCGGCACGTACACACAAAAGGTGCCGAAAACCTTGCCCCCCTTTTCCTTGTGTTCCATCAGCTCTTTGATGCGCAACCCGTGAATTTCAGAGACCACAAAGTCGTAAAAGCCCATCGCCTGGGGGCGGTCTTTTTGACTTAGATACACCTGCTGGTAGATGGCGGGCAGTGCCCCCAACAACATGTCGTGGCGCTTCATGTTGATGCCCAGCTTTTCCCACATACTCCGATACTCTTCACTCATTTTTTCTCTCCTTTTTCGATAGTGTATTGTTCCGTAGCGGTTAACGAACCCGCTGCCTCAACGCTGCCATAGCACCCGCTCGTCGCCCACCCGCCGCGTGATCTGCCGCTCATCCAGATGGGCCAGCAGGGCCATGACATACCGGCGGGAGGTCGAAAACATATCCCGCGTCTGCCCGACCGTAATGCTGCCCTTTTCCTTGATCCAGGCCACGATTTGGCCGACGATCTCGTCATAGACCGGGCGCAAAAAGAGCACGCCATCCCCCACGTCAACCAGGTCACCCCGCTCGATTAGAATCCGCAACAGCTCGGCGTCCACGCCATACTCTTTTACAGCCTGGGTGACGGTCGGTGGCGTGTAGGGGCTTTGTTGATGGGCCAGCAACAGGTGTTGAACCTTGGCCGTCTGCTCAGGGGAAAACTGGATCTGGTGATTGCCAAGGCGTACACCGGCCGACTCTTCCACAACCACCCCGTCGGCGGCTGCTCGGGCCATGACATGGCGAAAGAGCCGGACCTCCATGTTCAGCCGACTGCGCAGGTCTTCTTTGGGCATGGCGCGCCGCAAAGGGAACTGGCGATGGTAGTCGCCCACCAGTCGGACCATTTCCGTTACCAGTCGCTGCCAACCGGCCGGTGAGAGTACATAGACGCCGGTGGAGATCAACCGGGCATTGGTGTCCGCGCCGAGCAGGATCACTTCTCCCACATCCGACAGGGCTCGGAGCGCCGTTTCGAGCTGGGCCGGCGATAGGCCGGTCCATTCCAGCAACCAGGGGACCTCCACAGGCAGCTTGGCCCCCAGCACCTGTCGCACGATCTCTGTGGGGCTGCCTCGCTCCATTGTCTCCAGGGAGGCGATGATCGGGGGCTGAAATCGAGGGTGGCGTAGGGGGTGTGGATCGATAACTATGCCTCCGCCCACGGTTGCGCCGATAGATGGGCGGCGCAGGACAAATCGGTCGCCGCGGGCAGCAACAACAGGTGCGGCCAGGAATAGCTGCGCCAATCCGGTCTCGCCGGGGGCCAGCATCTCGGCGGCCAGCAGCCGGACCTTGACCGCGACATCGGCGGAACCGATGAACAGCCGCCCCGTAGCGCCATCGCTCAGCGGCTCTGGTGAGCCGGGCAAGCAGCGCAACCTGGCGTCCAGGCGCTTGGTGGGACGCATCCGGCCAGGGATGGTCAGCAGGTCGCCCCGCTTCAAATCTCCTGTGGCCAGGTTGGTCAGGTTGACGGCCAGCCGCGTGCCAGGCGAGGCCACTTCGATGCGGTGCTTGTGGGTCTCCAGGGCACGGATGCGACTTTTTATGCCGGCGGGCAGGATCTCTACCTCCTGGCCAACGCCAAGGGTGCCGTCAATCAGGGTTCCCGTCACCACGGTGCCAAAGCCGGACACGCTAAAGACACGGTCAATCCACAGCCGGGGCCTTTCCAGGTCCGGGCGGGGCGACGTCTGGGACAAGACCTGCGCCAGGGTTGCTACCAGATCGGCCAGCCCCTCACCGGTAACAGCCGAGACCGGGACCAGGGGGGCTGCAGCCAGGGATGTGCCGGCCAATACCTCCTCAACCTCTCCAATGGCCAGATCGAGCAAGTCCCCGTCCACCAGGTCTGTTTTGGTGATGGCTACTACCCCTGCCCTCACCTGGAGCAGGTCCAGGATGGCCAGGTGCTCCCTGGTCTGGGGCATCACCCCATCGTTGGCGGCGACGACAAAAAGGACGGCGTCAATGCACCCCACACCGGCGAGCATATTCTTGATGAACCGCTCGTGGCCCGGCACGTCAACGATGCTGATTTCGGGGCCGCCAGGCAGGCGGAGCCAGGCAAAGCCCAGGTCGGTGGTCATGCCCCGCGCCTTTTCTTCCGGCAGGCGATCGGGATCAATGCCGGTCAGCACCTTGACCAGGCGCGATTTGCCGTGATCTATATGTCCGGCCGTGCCCACGACATACATGCCCCACTCCCCGAATCGCTTGTGCCACAAGGGGGCGGAGGGAATCGAACCCACCTTGGCTTGCAGCGCAAGTCCAACTCACGGTTTTGCAGACCGTGGGGAACCCAGTTCCATCGCCCCCGTAGCTCCTGTGGCCGGTTCGCAAAGCTGCCAGGAGCAGAGCCGGCTAGCGGGTGATGATCAGCTTGAACTCGTCACCTACCGATTCGACTTTGACCTTGCAGCCGGCACCTTCGGCCATACGGCGCACATTCTCGCGCGAGGTGACGGTGTCCACCAGGACCTCGATCGGGAATTTGGCAGCGTTGATGGCATTTTTGGCCAGGATGACTGGCTGTGGGCACGACAGGCCACGAGCATCAACTATGTGCGACATGGATTACCCTCCCTTTTGCTTTTCACGCATGGTAAAGCCGATGAGCAGACAGACCGCCAATCCCAAGACGACAGCTCCCATGCCGAACGGAGTGAGGCCGCCCGTTTGCACCACACCTTCTACCACTTTGTCAGGGCTGCCTGCCAGGGAAAAGTTGTGGGCAAATCCTGCGCCGACGATCATGCCCAGGACAAACACGGCTGCATCGCCATCCCCTTCACCCGACAAGAACAGTTGCCGTCCAGGGCAGCCCCCTGCCAGGGCAAAAGCCAACCCCGCCAGCGCCATCCCCAAAAAGTTCCACAGGTGGCTGCTGTGGGCCACCGGCTGGCCGGCAAAGCCGAACTTGACCTGCCCCAGGATCAGGTTGGTCAGGAAGGCCACGACCAGCAGGGCGCCCACGCCGCTGATGAGGTGCAGGTCGCGCATCAGGATAACGTCGCGGACGGCGCCCATAGTGCAGAAGCGGGTGCGCTGCGCCAGGAAGCCGATGGTCAGCCCCACGGCCAGAGAGATGAGCAGGGGTGCATGTTGCGATCCGGGCCCGCTTTCGCTGAAAAAGATGGGCCCTTCCTTGCTGAACTGCGGCCGGAAGATGAGCAGCAGCAAGAGGCCGACCATGATCAGCGGCATCACCCAGCCGACGGCGGTGTGCGTCTTGTATGTACGGCCCAGGCTATAGCCGGACTTGAGGAACAAGACGCCGATGGCGATGCCGGTTACCAGGCCGGCCAGCGCCAAAATCGCGTTCAGGTCGCCGCCGGCAAGGCGCAACAGCGCCCGCCAGGGGCAGCCCAGGAACGCCAACGCCCCGATCATGGCGAACATGCCCAGCACGAAACGCACGATAGGCGCAGAGCCGGCGCGGGCCTTGAACTCACCAAACAGGTATGCAGCGATCATGGCCCCCAGCACAAAGCCGATGATCTCGGGCCGGATGTACTGCACGAGGCTGGCACGATGGAGTCCCAACGCCCCGGCAATGTCCCGCTCGAAGCAGGCCACGCAGATGCCCATGTTCTTTGGGTTCCCTGCGCGCTGCAAGAGCGGGGCAAGCAGCCCAATGACCGCTCCGGCCAGGATGATGCCCCACCGCGAGGCAAAGAAACGGGTAAGCTTTTCGGACATAATCTCTCCCTCCCTTGTATATTTCCACGCACCCCTCGGCCCCTGATGCCCTGGAGTACGACGTGGTCACAAGAAAAGCCGCCGCCAGCACGAACTGGCAGCGGCTTGGAAGCGCGGAACAGCTCCGTCTAGGACAAAGCCCCTGTGCCACCCTCCAGAAAGTGCAGGCCCACCGGCAAGTACCGACCGGCACACCGGCCTAGTCCTCAGGTTCTATAGCCGCATAAGACCCATCTGGTCATCCTCGACTCACCTTTTGGGGCAAGCAAAAAGAGCAGCCCTCACTGCAAGGCAATTTATAACGAATAGCTATGGTAGCTATGCCGTTAATGAATTTTACCAGAGGGCCGGGGGATTGTCAAATCGGCCTCCCCCTTGGGTGTCCGTCAACTTTTTGCGTGAGAGCCCCCGTATGAGGTGGCCGCCCCCGCCCAGGGCAGGATGTAGGGGCGACCCTTGCGGTCGCCCCAAACGGGCAGGGGCTGCGTGGTAAGCGATAGGGGACAGGCAGGCACAAGCGAACGCGGGCAGGCGTGGACAGAGACCTGGATCAAAGTTCATCGGCCAGGAACATGCCCAGTTGCTGCTGGTTGCCGACCACGGTCAGTTGCTGCACCTGTAGCTCGGCAGCGTCGAGGGCGTTGTGGCAACGCCGAGCCAGGCGCATCCCCCGTTCATAGAGGGTGATGGCCTCTTCCAGCGGCAGATCCCCTTCCTCTAGACGGCGGACGGTGTTCGCCAGCTCGGCAAAAGCCTCTTCGAACGCGAGTTTCTCCAGGTCATTCTCCATCTTGTTCATCCTCTCTGTTTCTGGCTACGGCTCGAAATTCCCCATCGTGAACCCGGATGGCGAGGGCATCGCCGGCCTGCACCTGGGCCAGGCTGCGCACCACGGCCCCGCTATCGGCCCGGCGGACGATGGCGTAGCCGCGCTCCAACGTCGCCAGCGGGCTGAGGGCATCCAGCCGCGCTTCCAGCCCGTCCAGCGCGGAGCGGTGCAGCTTCAGGCTGTGGCTCAGGGCGCGGGTAGCTCGCCGGGTGAGGTCGTCCACCTGCTGGCGGTGCGAGGCCACGCGAGCCTGGGGCGAGAGGCGCTGCAGGGCACGTTGCTGCTGATCCAGCGCCCGGCGCGCCTGGTTCAGGCGGCGATCCATGCTCTGTTTCAGGTGGCGGACCCAGGCTGAAATGCGCTCTCGCAGCTCGGCCTGGTCGGGGACAGAAAGCTCGGCGGCGGCAGAGGGGGTAGGCGCTCGCTGGTCGGCTACAAAGTCGGCGATGGTAAAGTCGGTTTCGTGCCCCACCCCACTGACCACGGGGTGGCGACAAGCCGCTATCGCCCGTGCCACGGCCTCATCGTTAAAGGCCCACAGCTCTTCCAACGAGCCGCCGCCGCGCACCAGGAGGATCACATCTACATCGTCGCGGGCATCCAGGGCGCGTAAGGCGGCGACGATCTGCGGTGGGGCGGTCTCGCCCTGGACCAACGTTGGGGCCAGCAGCACGCGGACCGGCGGATAGCGGCGGCGCAGGATATTCAGCACGTCGCGCAGGGCAGCGGCCTGGGGAGAGGTGACGACACCCAGGACGCGGGGAAAGGGGGGCAGCGGCTTTTTGCGCGCGGCGTCGAACAGCCCCTCGGCCTTGAGCCGGTCGCGCAGCTCCTCGAAACGGGCGTGCAGATCACCCAGGCCGACCGGCTGCAGGTGATCCACATAGAGCTGGTAGCGTCCCTGGCTGGGATAGACCGCAATATGGCCGTGGGCCAAGGCAGCCGCGCCCTGCTTTGGCTGCCAGGCCAACCGCTCAGCCGCTGCCCGCCACATGACGCAGCTCAGCGTGGCATTGGCATCTTTTAGGGTGAAATATAGGTGCCCTGCCGCCGACCGGGTAAAGTTTGAGACCTCGCCGGTCAGCCACACATCCTGGAGCGCCGCGTCATCTGCCAGCACCTGCTGGATGTGCTGGGTCAGCGCGCTAACGGTCCAGGGCCGGATGTTGGGTATTGGATATTGGATATTGGTCATTGGCTGTTTTTCACGGCACGGACAATGGCTTCGGCCACGACTTCGGCGGCGTAGGCTCCAATGAGATTCACGTCGGCTTGTTTTTTGCCGGTGGCCAGGGCAAAGAGGGTGTCGCCGTCGAACAGGGTGTGGGCCGGGCGGATGGCCCGCGCCAGGCCATCGTGGGCCATCTGGGCGACCTTGTTGGTTTCTTCTTTGGTCAGGCGGGCGTTGGTGGCCACGACACCGATAACGGTATGGCCGCCGGTGAAGCGCAAGATCGCCTTGCCGACCAGGCCCTTCATCGTCGCCAGGGTGTCGGCAAAGCCCTCGCCGGTCAGCGCCCGTGCCCCGGCCAGGATTTCGCCCGTGCGCGGGTCTATTACGTCGCCAAAGGCGTTGACGGCGACGAGGGCACCTACCACCAGGCCACCCCCCAGGTTCACGCTGGCCGTGCCCACCCCCGATTTGCTGGCATGGCCTGGCCCCAGGATTTTGCCCACGGTGCAGCCGGTCCCGGCCCCGATACGCCCTTCGGCCACCGGGCCGTCGCTTGCCGCCTGGCAGGCAGCATAGCCCATCGCCGCATCGGGCCGGACGCCAGCGTCGCCCACGTCCAGGTCGAACAGAATAGCCGCCGGAACGATGGGCACCTTGGCGACACGGGCATCAAAGCCGATGCCCCGTTCCTCCAGCCAGCGGACGACGCCACCGGCTGCGTCCAGGCCAAAGGCGCTGCCCCCGGCCAGAAGCACAGCATGGACGCGCTGCACCAGGTGCATGGGCCGCAGCAGGTCGGTCTCGCGGGTGCCGGGCGCGCCGCCGCGCTGGTCCACACCGCCCACCGCTCCCTCTGGCGGGCAGATCACGACGGTGCAGCCGGTTATCGCTTCTGTGTTTGTGGCGTGCCCCACGCGAATGCCGGGCACGTCGGTGATGGCGTTGTGCCAAGGTTTGGGCATATTGTCCTCCTGAGTTCATATGTCAAACAAACGTCAGGCGTCAAACGTCAAACGTCAGGCGTCAAACGTCAAACGTCAAACGTCAAACGTCAGGCGTCAGGCGTCATGCGTCATCAGGAAGGGGAATGTGGTGCAGTAAGGTGTCCAGCATTTCATCGGGTCCAGGGGCAATTTGGTAGGTTTCCGGTTGTTCTCGGAGGGTCTGACCACGCTGCTGAGGGACCATAGTCAGGAGAAGTTGGATCACACGGGTAAGCAACTGCAAGCGATGTTGGAAGACTGCCTCCCCCAGGACATGACGCGCTTTAAAGTACCAATCCCGGCTTTCTCTGGCAGATCCGAGGGCATATTCGTAGAAACGCGCTCTATCTTTGCCCGTTCCGCGAGAGTATCCTTCTGCAAGATTGGCGCTGACCGATCCTAAGGCTTCGTACAACTGGTCAGACAAGCCAAACAGCCGTCGGTCCCGCATCAACCGGGAGGTATCTTGCCACCCCAGATCACTCAGAAACAATGCCAGCCGGTAGGCCGTCATCTTCCAAAGCGAGTCTGCTTTCATCACTTCCGGCACGGTTTTAACCCACTCCTCAAAATCCATCATACCTCCCCAATGCTTCACAGCTGACACTTGACGTTTGACGCTTCCCGTTTGACGCTTCCCGTTTCACGAAATTGCCAGCAGACCGACCACGCGCTCCAAGATCCGCTCGGCAACCTCATCCTTGGGCAGGAGCGGCAGTTCCTCCAAGCTGCCATCTGCGCCGATAAGGGTCACCTGATTGGTTGCCGCGCCGATGGCCTGGCGGGCGTCGTTGGCAGCGATCAGGTCCAGGCGCTTGTGTTCCAGCTTTTTTCGCGCATTTTCCAGTATGTTCTCCGTCTCGGCGGCGAACCCGACGATGACCTGATCGGCGCGGCGTACCTCTGCTACCTCGGCCAGGATGTCGGGCGTGCGCACCAGTTCCAGGGTCAGCCCGTCCTTGCTCTTTTTGATTTTGTGCTCGGCGGTTGTTGCCGGGCGATAGTCGGCCACGGCGGCGGCCATGAGCAGGGCATCGACGGCGGGCAGGGCGTGCAGCACGGCGTCGCGCATCTGCTCGGCGGTCTCGACCGGCAGTAGATCTGCACCAAAGGGTGCGGGCTTTTCAACGGTGCTGATGAGCGTCACCTGCGCGCCTCGGTCGCGGGCGGCGCGGGCCAGGGCGTAGCCCATCTGCCCCGACGAGCGGTTGCCGATAAAGCGCACCGGGTCTAGCGGTTCGCGGGTGCCCCCGGCAGTGACGACCACCCGCCGTCCGGCCAGCGGTCCGCGCCGGGCCAGCACCCAACAGGCGGCATCCAGGATCTCCTCCGGCTCGGCCATGCGCCCCACGCCCGACGCACCCGAGGCCAGCCGTCCTTCCCCTGGCCCGACCAAAGTCACGTCGCGCCACTCGCACAGCCGGGCGAGGTTGGCCTGGGTCAAGGGGTTCTCCCACATGTGGCTCTCCATCGCCGGGGCCAGCAACAGGGGCGCTGTGGTGGCCAGGGCGGTGGTGGTCAGCATGTTGTCGGCCAGGCCGGCGGCCAGTTTGGCCAGGGTGTTGGCCGTGGCCGGGGCGATGATCAGCAGGTCGGCGCGCCGGGCCAGGCTGACGTGGCCGATCTCGGTCTCGGCCAGCAGGGTAAACATCTCGACCACGACCGGCCGGTGGGTAAGGGCCTGGAAGGTGAGGGGGGCGACAAACTGGCGTGCAGCGTCGGTCATGATCACATCCACCACCGCCCCCGCCTTGACCAGGTGGCTGCACAGGGCGGCGGCCTTGTAGGCGGCAATGCCGCCGGTAACGCCCAGGACGATAGACTTGTTTTTCAAGATCATGGCTGACCGCCTTTCACCAACTCTAGCAAGCCCTGGCGAAAAATCTGAAAACTCGAGGACCGGTTGCGCTCGGGCTCCATACAGGCCGAAATGGAACGGGCTACCTGAATCTTGGGCAGGCCGCCGGGGAAATAGCCGCGCCGCTGCAATTCTCGCTCCAATGCTTCCCAGGTATTGGGAATGGCATCGGGATCTCGGAACCTGGCCTGGGTTCCAAGGTGAGGATCCAGGCGAGGAAAAGCAGCATGAAGCGCGGCCACATCCCCAAAGGACCAGGCTTCCAGCTCCCGGACGGCCAGCCGGTTCAGAACGTGAACCCTGGAACCTGCCACAGCCGCCGATTTGGTGACGAGGCCCGTATCGCGCGCTATCGCCTCCAGGCGATCCTTGAGCTCGCGGCACTCCTGATCATCGGCATCCACCAAAACGACGATCCGCCAATCCTCAGGCAACCAGGTGCGGTAGCCGCGCAGCCGGCCCGGAAGCTTGGCCAGCAGGTCGGGTTTGCCCTGGTGAGGATGGATGGCGAAGGAGATGCCGGCCCCCAGGATTTTCGGAACAAGGTTCTGCAAAGCAGCCTCAGCAGAAGGCTCCTCGACCAGGAATTCGACGTGCATGGGGCCTCCCTGCGCTTATGGACCCGCCAGTCTGGGGCCACCTTCCGCCGTCAGGGGGTCACCCAGGCCAAAGTGACCTTCTGCCCACAGGTGGCCGAGCAGGGCTCCTTCTCTGACGAAATCCTGGATGCCGGGTATATCGGCTGCCCGCCGCGCCTGAGTGTAGCCCTGCTCGTCGCGGTAAAGCCCCCACAACTCCTCGGCCCTAAGCCCGTTGACGAAAAAAGGCGAGTGGGTGGTGACCATCAACTGGCTGCGGGCCGATGCCTGACGGCATTCTTCGGCCAGTTCAGGCAGCAGGCGGGGGTGCAAGTGGTTCTCCGGCTCTTCGATGCCGATCAACGGCGGTGGCTCGGGATCGTAGAGCACGGTCAGGTAGGACAGCATCTTGAGCGTTCCGTCAGAAGTAAAGCGGGCCAGGATCGGCTGCTCAAAGGGAGCGTCTTTGATCTGCAGGAGCAATCGTCCGTCGGGCATGATGGTGGACTCGACCTTTTCGAGCCGGGGCACACGGCGACGTAGAGTATCCAGGATCTGCTCCAGGCGGTTGGGGTGCTGTTCAGAGAGATACTGCATCACGTTGGGCAGGTTGTCGCCTGAAACAGACAGGCGCTCCTGGGGGCCGGCTTCAGGCACGGAGCGGGTATGCTCGGCTCGGAGATAGGAAAGATACCAGCCAGCGATGAAACGCCGCAGGGCGCTCACCCGGGGATGCCGGGCGAACTGGCCCAGGGTGTTGACGGCCAGCATCTCAGGGGAATCCAATTGTTCTTCAATGCGGATGTCCTGTTCATCGGGCATCTCGCCACTGATAACACGGCCCGTTCCTTCCCGGAAATCCAGAAAGCGGAAAGGTCTCCCTCGTTGTCCACGTCGCCAATGCAGCCACTCCTCGGCCACATAGGGTCCTCGGGGGCCTTCGTCAATAGTCAGATGGTAGGTAATCAAGGGTGACCGAGTTTGCTCCCGATACCTGAGCTCAAATTCGAGTGGACCTTCTGCTCCGCGCGTCCGCAACTCTTTGAAGCGTCCTCGCCGATCCCAGGCCTGACGCAGACCAACGGAGAAGCATTCTGAAAGAAAGGCAAACACGTCAAAGATGGTTGACTTGCCACTCCCGTTCGGCCCCAGGAAGACGGTCAAGGGTGCGAGAGGCTTGAGCTCCAGGTTCCGCAGGGCGCGGTAGTTTTTGACCACCAGCGCTTCGATGCGAGGGATGGTCGGTCTATCCTGCTGATTCATTTCCATCTCCCTTGTCTCTTTCAAGCTCTTCTCGATTCATCTCCCAAACCAGACGCAGCCCTTCCAGCGTCAACCACGGATCCACGATGTCAATCGCAGTAGTCTCGGCAGCGATGAGGGGAGCCAGTCCGCCGGTGGCGATGACCTTCATCTCCGGCCCCAGTTCGGCGCGGAAACGGGCTACCAGCCCTTCCACCAGGCCGACATAGCCGAACAGCAGGCCCGACTGCATGGCGTGCACGGTGTTCTTGCCGATGACATGGGGCGGGCGGACCAGCTCGATGCGGGGCAGCTTGGCCGTGCGCTGGAACAACGCTTCGGCGGCGATGCCTATGCCCGGTGCGATGGCCCCTCCCAGGTAGTCGCCCTCAGCAGAGAGCAGGTCAAAAGTAGTTGCCGTGCCCAGGTCTACCACACAGGCCGGCCCACCATAGCGATGGTAGGCCGCCACGGCGTTCACCACCCGGTCGGCCCCTACCTCGGCCGGGTTGTCGAGGCAGATGCACACGCCGGTGTGCACCTGGGCGTCTACCACCAGCGCCCTCTGGCCAAAGTAGCGCTGCGACAGCTTTTCAAAGATGCCGGTCAGCGGCGGTACGACGCTGGCGATGATAACCCCCTTCACAGCCTTGGGGTCCTGGGCCGAACGGTCAAAAAGGTCAAGAACCAGCATGGCATATTCGTCGGCCATCTTGTGGTGATCGGTGGCGATGCGCCAATGGGTTACCAGCTCCTCGCCCTGGTACAGGCCCATTACCACATTGGTGTTGCCGATATCTATACAGAACAGCGACATGGGTCCCTCCTGGTGTTCAGGGTGCAGGGGTGGGAACAACGGTTCCGCCCAGAAGCAGAGAAAACAGCCAGGTGAGGAGGATCCAAAGAAGCAGGGCAATGCCGACCAGTATCCACATCCGGCGGAGGGCGGCGGTCGGATCGGTTTTGCGCTTCTTTGGCTCCTGGGGCTTGGGCAGCTCTTTGTCGCAGCGCCAGCAGACCTGCCGGCCCTCTGGATTATAGACACCGCAGTTGGGACAGTCCATTCTCTCTCTCCAGATTGAGGGCCAATTCCGGGTTGCCCTACGTGCCCTGCCAGCGCAAGATCGGTTGGCGGGCAGCGCGCACCTCATCCAGGCGGCGGACCGGAGCGGTGTGGGGTGCCTGGTGGAGCACCTCCGGGTTGGTCAATGCCTCCTCACGGATGGAGCGCAGTGCCTCGGCAAAGGCATCCAACACCTCTTTGCTTTCCGTCTCGGTCGGCTCGATCATCAGCGCCTCGGGCACGATGAGCGGGAAGTAGTTGGTCGGCGGGTGAAAGCCATAGTCAATCAGCCGCTTGGCAATGTCCAGGGCATGGACGTCGGGCGCTCCGGGCACGATACCCTTGGCTACAAACTCGTGCATGTGTGTCCGCTCGTGGGAGAGAGGAAAGATGTCCTTTACCCGGCTCTTGAGATAGTTGGCGTTGAGCACCGCCATCTCACTTACCTCCCGCAGCCCGGCTGCGCCCAACATGCGGATGTAGGTATAGGCCCGCACCAGCACGGCGAACTGGCCGTAAAAGCTTTTCACCCGGCCGATGCTCTTTTCCGGCATGGTGGGATGGAAACAGACCGCTCCTTCATCCAGCTCTTCGTCGCAACCGCAGCTACAACCGGCTTCCCGGCAGTGGCGCAGCTCGACAATGGGGCCTGGCAGGAAAGGCACCAGCTTTTCGCAGACGCCCACCGCGCCGGCCCCCGGCCCCCCGCCGCCGTGGGGCGTGGAGAAGGTCTTGTGCAGGTTAAAGTGCATCACATCAAAGCCCAGATCGCCCGGCCGGGCGATGCCCAGCAGGGCGTTGAGGTTGGCCCCGTCGCCGTAGACCAGTCCACCGCAGCCGTGGATCAGAGCCATGACCTCGGTCAGTTGCTCCTCGAACAGGCCCAGGGTGTTGGGGTTGGTCAGCATCAAACCGCAGACCGTGTCGTCGCAGAGGCTGCGCAGCGCCTCCA
>FWWM01001585.1_pt1 | contig 52923 bp, 52 predicted proteins | sample 2228351 | NCBI WGS metagenome assembly FWWM01 (sample SAMEA103939774, study PRJEB20133) | metagenome | reverse complement strand
TCCCGACGCAAAAGGGTGAGACAGACATGAACATGATGTTCTATAGCTCAGACCCCGTCTTCCACGAATGGTGCCTCGACTACTTCCGCTACAGATGGTACGGGTCAGACATCTTCGATGAAAGCAAGCTAAAGGAAATCTGATTTTTGTTACTTCATCCAGTCGATCGGGATGTCTTGGTATGTACCATTTGGCAATATGCGCCGAATTGATATGGGAAGTGCCTTCTGTTCAATCTCTTCCACCGCAAGCATGATCGAACTTCTCGCATCTTCGGGGACCTTGATGAGAGGCGGAGCGCCAAGAGAAAGCTGAAGCGATCTTGAACCAGTTATCCTCGCCTTCTCAAATCGGGTCAGCCAAGGCGGGCCTATAAGAACCCTGTTACCCTGAGCTTCTATCTCCTTCAACTCGAACTCAAACTCAGGATAAGTGACTACCTCGTCAGCTGGACGGGATGATTGTTTTGAAGCAATAATCTCCTGTACCTGTTTTTTTGACACTGCACCCTTCTTGTTCTTCTTTATACTAGCCTTCCTGGTAGTCTTGGCCTTGGCTGTGGCAGGCTTTTTGGAAGCAGAATTTTTCTTCTGAGAAGGATGTTTTACTACCAAGAATAATGGGAAAAAATAATGGATATCTAATTAAATGTTTGCCCTAATTCGCCAAAATGTACAGTGGGGCTATATGATTCTGACATTATTAGAATACACAATCCTGTATTTATGCTTCGCTGCACGCATATCAATCGTGTCTAGTGGTGTTGTTCGATTGATGGAACTACAGATGTGGTTGTTCTTCCGCACCCTACAGTGCCAATGTAAACGCGGAAAACATTCTTGGAATTGCAACATAATCTCTGTGTTGATACTTTCCAAGACCATCTTTAAGGAATCCAGTCAAATCAATAGAACCTATTTTGAAATGCGTAGAGGGCCAGGTATCCAGAGGGTCTAGGTCCAGAAATTTAATCAAAGGACATCTTTATCCGTGCAAGAAGTGCGGGTTGCAGCATTTTCTTGTGTGTGAATCGCAGATATAGGTTGGCGACTATCCAGCACATAGCTTTGCAGATACTGATAGAGAGGCAATAAACAAGGTAGTAGTAATTGGCGTCAGCATATCGAGGCATAGAGACATGCTTGTTACAGAAGGATTCCAAGGGTTCTTTCGTTGAGTTGCGACTCGCCCCATGTAGTTACAACGGATTTGGGCTATTCGTAATCATACACAATACTGTTGGGAGGAGTCACCATTTCAAGTTTTTTTGATTATTGACTCATTCAATAAGAGGCGGTAGAACTACGTAACTTCCCACAACCCTACACATTCCAAGATCACTTTAGGACTCCGTTTTTCTCAATACTTGCCACTTCTCTTCGCGCAATTTGCTACCTCCTAGTTTCAGCAGTTCTCCGTACGATTTTGGCTCCGCATGTTCTGACCATCAATATCAATATATCCCGCACGGTCATTGTTGTCGAAAAGGAGAAACCTTTTCATAAGATGAAAAGCGCACGGATTATTGTGCAGCATGCTGCTGGGTCCGTTTCTCGGCTAAGAATAGAACTAGAGGTTGTGAACAAGGGTTCTGCTCAGGCCGAACTTGTGCGTCATTTGGCGCCGGTCACCTGCAGTGCGATCCTGAAAGGTCTCCCGCTGCAGGACAGAGTTCACCGCTACGCGGACAAGTTTGTCTACATAGAGACAGGGCTTGTAATAGGCCCAGAAAAGCAAAGGACACAGTTCAAGAAGGGAGACATAGCGTTTCTCACATCAAACGGATCGATATGTGTGTTCCTTCAAGATGCGACCCTCCAACCCATGAACCCGATTGGCAAGATATCCGATAACATCAACATCGTAGAATCAAGTCAGCCCGGGGACGTAATGATTGTAAAAAAGAAAGATTAACGATTGATCAGCTGGTATATCCTGTGGCCACTATAGCCGCCAACTGATTTGACCACACCTTTCTGCTCAAGTGACCTAATGAAGGTGTTGGCGACAGATATTTTCACACCAATGTTCCTTGCAAGTGCCTGCGGTGTGATTGCCCTCATGCCCTGAATCGCCTTCATACCTACAGGTTCTTCAACGAGTACCGAAAGCTTTTGCTTTTGTTGCGGCTTTGCGGCCTTCTTATCGGAAGCCTGCTTTATCTCTGCTCCCCCTGGCCCTGCTTGGGCTGTCTTGTCGGAAGCGCCAGCCGGCTTTTTCTTGTTGCCTCCCATATGTCAGTCTCTCTGTTCCTTTGCTTGCAGCCCTTTAATAATCATTCAGATAAACTTTAAGCGCACAAGATGCAGAGCTGGGGTGCCCTTGGACTTCAAGCCCGTGATAGAGACTTTTGAGCAGATGGAGCAGACGTCGAGCAGGCTTGCACTCACAGATTATCTCGTGCACCTGCTCAAGAAGACTCCTCCCGAGATCATCGACAAGGTGACTTATCTCATACAGGGCAAGCTCTACCCGGATTATGAGGGAATTGAGTTAGGAATTGCAGAAAAGATGGTGATTAGAGCGATCGCCAACTCGTCTGGCAGGAACACCTCTGAGATAGAGTCCGTTTACCAAAAGACCGGCGACCTCGGTGACGCAGCAAGAGAGGTCATGAAATCTAAGAGCCAGTCGACCCTTTTTTCAGAGCCCATGACTGTCGAGCGTGTGTATTCCACATTTGACAAGATTGCGCGCACCATAGGAGCTGGTTCACAGGAAACGAAATTGCGCCTCATAAGCAGCTTGTTGAATGATGCCACTGCTGAAGAAGGGCGGTACATAATCAAGTTTGCCATGGGACAGCTCAGACTAGGGATAGCGGACTATACGGTGCTTGACGCATTGGCAATTGCGTTCACTGGTGACAAGGCAAACCGGCAGATGCTTGAAAATGCATACAACGTCTCAAGTGACCTTGGCACCGTAGCAAGATTGCTCGCAACAAAGGGACTTGAAGCAGTAAAGTCGATCAAGATAACACTGTTCAAGCCGATCCGGCCGATGCTCGCAGAGCGGATAAGGACAGCAGAGGAGGCGCTCGAGCGTATGGATGGAAGAGGAGCAGTCGAGTATAAATTGGATGGAGAGCGTGTCCAGCTGCACAAGGGTGGAGACAAGGTTGAGCTGTTTTCAAGGCGACTCGAAAAGATAACCAGCCACTACCCGGATGTAACAAGAGCAGTAAAGTCGATCAAGTCAGATGTAATACTAGAAGGCGAGGTAGTGGCCATTAACTCCGAGACTGAGGAATACCTTCCATTTCAGGAGCTTATGCACAGACGCCGCAAGTACGGCGTTGAAGAGGCGATGGAGAATTATCCAGTGGTCGTGAATTTTTTTGATGTTCTCTATGTTGACGGCAAGAGCAAGACTGACCTACCCTATCTCGAGCGGCGTAAGATCTTGAAAAAGATAATCGACGGAGTCAAAGACAATAAAAGTGTCAGGCTGATGGAACAGACGATAGCAAGCAAACCCGAAGAGATTGACCGGTTCATGGCAGCGGCAATAGAGAACGGATGCGAAGGTGTGATGATAAAGCACCTAGCGAGCACATACAGGGCAGGTGCAAGGGAATATGCATGGGTCAAGTTGAAGCGTGAATACCGGAGAGACCTGGTAGATACCCTTGACTTGGTTATAGTGGGGGCGCTGCACGGCAGGGGAAGGCGCACGGGTAGATATGGCGCGCTGTTACTGGCTGCGTATGATCCAAAAGCAGAGATGTTCCAGAGTGTCACAAAGGTTGGAACAGGATTTACCGACATGCATCTTGAGCAGTTCTATAGTGAACTTGAGCAGCATAAAGTCAATCATCGCCACGCCAGAGTAGAAACGGGCATGCAGATGGACGTTTGGTTTGAGCCAAAGATGGTGATCGAGGTGATTGCATCGGAGATAACTCTCAGCCCGTCGCACACCGCCGGTCTCAATTCAGTCCGGCCCGGTTACGGTCTTGCGCTGCGCTTTCCCAAGTTCACAGGCAAGATTCGTGACGACAAAAAGCCAGAAGATGCGACCTCGGTTGAAGAGATTGTGGCCATGTACAAGAAACAGCAAAAAGTATCAGGAGTTAGAACAGAGGGAGAGGGAGATGGAGAAGGGGAACAGTAGGTACAGAGATTCCGCCAAGAATATCAAGACCATCAAAGCGATGATTATTGTCGCTGCTATTATGGGAAGTGTTGGCAGATTCTCCATAGGACAGAATGTCCGCCGTCCCAATGGGAGAGACGAGCAAGTGGAGAATTGTTAACTACTCGATCCCCTTTTCACAGTTGGAAAATATGTTTACCGAGATGTCAGGATTATGCGATGGAAATTGTCGAACTCAATCATTGCAGACCGCAGGGTGGGGGTACTTGGGAGAAAAAGTCATGCGGTCTGCAATGGCTTGTCTCAATTAGATTTTCCACATCTGGATAATAAAAGAAAGCGGTGGCTTGTTTGCGAAGATTGCATATATAAATTCCTATAGAAACTGAACGTACAACCATGCACTTGCCTTCATTTGTGCCACCCACCTGCAGGATATGATGTAAGAAAGATCTTCAATTTGGAAAAAAGTCGTCATCTAAACAGCCTACTGCGCAGCAAAGTATCAATCTACAAAAACATGTTCGGAGGAGGCAGGGGAGGCACACCATTGGTCAAGAATCCACCAGCGCCACTTCATACCCAGTTGTTCGACAGGCAAAAATCAACAAGTCCTGATCAACTTGGAGATGTACAAGATGATGGTGGACACGGCGCGTTCCGGTAGTACCTGCTTGACACAAACGTGGCCTGCAGGTGTAATGCAAATGACACAAACAAGTCAGGTACCTACAACTTGAAATCAGCAGGAGACATCTGAATTGGGACAAGGGTACATGATACGTACGACGCAGACAAACATATCCCAAGCATACAACACCTGTTTGCCGTCATGGAGCAAGACTCAATTGACTCCTTTAAGATGGTTCGCAGAAAGCTGGAAAGTGTCTACCAATGAACTATAAAGACAGGCGATTGACTCTACTGCCGGTAAAGGGAATCTCCCTTTTTCATCCTTTCAAGCTCGCTATCAACTGCGTCTGCAATATCATCGAGCTCTTCAAGTCCCCTGAACTTCTGGTACGTCAGCCTCTCAAGGGACACGAGCAGGCTCTTTGCCGACCTGTACTGCGGCACCTGCGGATCGTCAATTTCTGCGTATAGCCCTATTCCCTGCACGTTGTTCTTTTTTGCGTAGCCAAGCACTAACCCGTTAAAGCCTGTTATCAGCGACGAGCCAGGTGTAGGTTCCATCCCAAGTTTTTCGATTTGTGTCGCCAGATCCTTCGAGGTGGTTGTGAAAAGTGCTTTTGGATTCTTGCCATAGTCTCTGTTTGTGTGGAATGCCCCGAGCGTGTAGATCAGCTGTACTGAGTACGACTTGGCTACATCAATCACATCTTGGCATAATTCATACAGTTCTCTGTTTGTCTCGGGCTGCCCGATTCCTCCTCCAAAAACGATAATCCCATTACTATAGCAGTATTCCCATCTTTCCTGCTGGTACTCAATGTATCCGCCCTTGTCTTCTACGTAATTTGGGTATGGTGCCGAGACGTATCGAAAGAGCTTTGTCCCAAGGCTCCTATTGATAAAGTCAATTGCAATGCTTCCGACGTTTCCCATATCCTGCATGGCAGCAATCATTATCGGCTTGTTAACTTCAGGCTCTTCTACCTTGACAAATTCCATACTGCACCTTCACCTTGAGGGACACTGCTAAAAAAGGTTGGCACGTATATGCAACGATTAAAAACCGGCAGGCATGCTTCCATAATGCTTTGCCTGAAGAGGAAGACATCTCGATATCGAACGGCCACCAGGCAGCCATCGACGGCTGGAAGGCCAGAAAGGATCAATTGTACAGGCAACAAAAGTCGGTAATGGAAATAAACGATGCGGCTGAAAAATTGAACCTTTTGTCACTTTCAAAGAAAAAGGGCGCAAGTTTGAATGGACAGCGAGAGGATCATCCGGGTAATATCGCGTCTTGACAAGCAATCCGGGAGGGAAAGAAGCGGAAATGTCCGGGTGCCCCGCGGCCAAGAAATGCTTGCGATAACAGCTGACACTGGTGCATTCTTCTCAATCCTCATGAAAGCAATCAAAGCAAGACGAGCCTTGGAGATAGGCACATCTGTTGGGTTTTCAACTCTCTGGCTCGCAGAAGCAGTAGGTAACAGGGGCAAGGTGGTGACCATAGAGATGGACCCTCTAAAGATAGAGAGGGCTAGGGAAAATTTCAAGAGTGCCGGTGTCGAAGAAATAATAGACATAAGGCAGGGCGTAGCCCTTGATGTCTTGCGCAAGATGAAGGGCAGAAGTAGCAGATTTGATTTTGTGCTGATTGACGCTGACAAAGAGAACATCATAGAGTATTTCGACCTAGTTCTGCCAATGGTCAGGGTGGGCGGAATAATAGCCGCTGACAATATGCTATTCCCGACACGTTACAGGCGGACGATGAAGAAGTATGCGCAGCATGTACGGAACAACCCAAGAGTCCAGTCGATCACAGTGCCAATAGGAATGGGCGAGGAAATAACGATCAAGCTTCGCTAGTCGGAACTTGCTTCGACGGTTTCCATCGCCTCAGGGCAAGGGAGCTTGACGTCACCGACACCGAGCTTGCCGCCATCGCCAGACCTGCAAGTGCAGGGTATAGAAGGCCCGCAGCTGCCACGGGAATAAGGACGACGTTGTATGCAAAAGCATAGAACAGATTCTGCTTTATCTTTGAAACAGTCTTCCTTGCTATTTCGATTGCGGCGACCACATCCCGGATGTCGCTCCTTACTAACACAATGCTGCCTGCTTCAACTGCAAGGTCAGTGCCAGAGCCGACTGCGATTCCAACATCCGCCGCAGTCAGTGCAGGGGCATCATTTATACCGTCACCCACCATGACAACTTTTTTTCCTTCCTGTTGGATCTGCTTAACGACATCAACCTTGCCTGACGGAAGGACACCCGCAAAAACCCTCGCGATCCCAACGGCCTTAGCCACCGCTTCTGCAGTCTTTTTGTTGTCGCCTGTAAGCATCACGGGTTCTATCCCTAAGCTCTTGAGAGCGGCCATAGTTTCTGTCGCCCCCTTTTTAGGCGAGTCGATCAATCCTATCGCCCCGACAATCCTGTCGTCGACAGAAACGACTACTGCAGTCTTGCCCTCGCTTTGCAACTTTTCCACTGCCTTCTCAGCCTGTCCTGAAACAAAATCTGGGCTTCCGACCTTGACTGTCATGCCTCTGTACACTGCAGTAACACCCATGCCTGGCACTGCCTGAAAGTCGTCAACATCCTGCGGCTGAATTCCTTTTGATCTTGCATGCTCTACTATCGCCTTTGCAAGCGGATGCTCTGACCACTGTTCTGCAGTCGCAGCAAATTCCAGCACCTGGCTTTCGGATTGGACAGTATAATTGGCGGCTGACTGCAGCATCTGTGACTGCAGTACTACCACGTCGGTCACAGTTGGCTTGCCCTCTGTCAGAGTGCCAGTCTTGTCAAATATTGCAACAGATGCCTTGCTCAATGCTTCAATGGCATCTCCACCCTTGAATATCACACCGTTTGAGGCACCCTTGCCCATTCCCACAATGACTGCCGTCGGAGTAGCAAGCCCGAGGGCACAGGGACAAGCTACTACTAGTATCGCGACCGCAGGGATTATTGCAGATGCCAGATCACCGGGCACAAACAAATACCATGCCCCAAATGTTGCAAGCGCTACAATCATGACCACATATGCGAAATATCCCGCGACTTTATCGACCAGTTTTTGCATTGGCGGCTTTTTACCCAGTGCATCTTCTACTAGCCGGACTATCTGAGAAAGAAACGAGTCGGAGCCGACCCTAGTTGCCTTGACAAGTAGCATGCCCTCTCTGTTTACCGTGCCAGCAACGACGCCGTCGCCGGATTTCTTGTGGACAGGGATCGACTCTCCAGTTACCATCGATTCATCGACTGCAGACTCGCCTTGAACCACAGTCGAGTCGACTGGCACACGCTCTCCGGGGCGGACTATCACAACGTCTCCAACTTGTAGGAGGTCAATCGGAGTCTCCACCTCACTTCCGTCTTCCTTCTTCACCCGGGCTGTCTTGGGCTGTAACTCAAGCATCTTACGTATTACCGAACTTGTCTTGCCCTTTGTCTTGATTTCCAGATACTTGCCAAGTATGATAAATGTGATTACAAGAGCCGATGCATCATAGTATATCCCGTGCCAGTTTGCAGCGGGGAATGTGTTGAATGCGCTGTAGACAAACGCAGTAGTGGTGCCGAGGACTATGAGTGTGTCCATGTTCGCAGACCTCAGCTTGGCAATTCTGAACGCGCCTGTGTAAAACCTGCTGCCAGTGGCAAACTGCACAATACCGGCGGCCGCAAATGCAGCATATGCAGCAACGTTGCTTCCTGCTAGCGGGACAAAATTGAAAACCTCCGGGTAACTAAAAAGCACTACAGGAACTGTGAACACAAGGCCGAGGAAGAACAGGTTACGCAATTTTCTGGCCTCGATATCCTGTGCGCTTGCCTGTGCAGTTTCGCTCTGCACCTTGTATCCACTACTAACTATTTTCTTCCTGATGTCTGCCAGAGAAATAAGAGCAGGATTGTATTCCACTCCTGCCTGCGAACTAGCATAATTGACAGCGACTGACCTTACGCCTTCCATCTGACCAAGGCTTTCCTCAAGCCTCCTAGCATCTGTCAGGTCTGTGATGCCCTCTACTCCAAGGTTTACCCTTTCATACACTACGCGGTATCCTATCTCCTCGATAGCTCGTTCGATGGCATCCATCCTCACTTTGGAAGGATCGAATTCAAGCACTGCCTTTTCGTTTGCGAGGTTGACCTCGACCTTGCTTATCCCCTCTATGGTTGAGACTCTGCGTTGGATTGAATTGACGCATCCTGCGCAATGCATACCCCCTATCTTGACTAGAGTCCTCTTTGTCACCGAAAATCCTCTAGACAATCGGTTATATAATTACGAACCTTTACAATTGTAAAGTCAAGGAGCTTCAGTCACTCTGGTGTTGTCCTTCTTTTGCCTCACCTTGCTGCGCTCAAGCCAAGCCGCAAACCCGACCAGACCCGTGATATAGATCAGGACAGATCCGGTGTTGATCAGTACATCGGTCAGTGGTGATTCAAACAAGACATCAATCTTCAGATATCCGCTATGCATAAGGCTAGTGTAACACTATTCTAGTTGTTGATTACATTTTTTTCATGACAGACTGCAGGATCTGTTGTGCTTCTCCCCTGTATGCCCCGATCGTGTGCCGTGTTCCACCAGGGCATAAGAGAGCGACTATCACAATGCGGAGTTGGGTACCTCATGCCAACATCTGGGATCGTGTCTCTTCCACAAGAGAACAGTTTCTGACAAATAGGTCTTGTAGCTTGTTCAAGACGGCAGTGCCCGCATTTGCTACTACTGCTCTTGCAATGAGACTGTGCAAGATAAGAACTTGAAACTTTATTATTACTGATATCTTGTCTTTGATAACCGGGTAAGATGGCAAATAACCTCTCCATGAGCGACAAGCTGATCCTTGTACAGTATGCTATCGACAAATACGATTCCGAAGATGTGTTGAAGGAGAAGTTGAAGGACATACTGCCGGCAAAGGACGTCGAGCGCGCTATAGACACGCTTATCGGCACACAGAAGGTGCGGAGAATAGGCTCAGATATACTCCAGAATAACATCAGCCACACTGGCGAGCTTCCAGAGGTACCGGAACACCTCTTGCCGATAATCAAGAGCCTGTAATCGTACAGAAAATTATGCTGATACTTTACAAGCATCAGACTTGAATTTCCATACATTACCTGCTGTCTGGAAAACAAGCGCGCCAGACATAGAGATCCGGGCCGGACCCAAGCTCTAGCTCAATTTCATCAGCTCAGGATTTGACGAGGTCACATACTCTTGCCGCCATTGCCAACCAGCGAGAAGGGTAGGTGCGTTTCATTGCACGACTGTCCGGCCACTGGGCGAAGCAGTTGGCCATGGAATAAATGTACAGATGCTGACAACATCGCAGAACAATTTGCCCTAAAGAACTGGCCTCATGATCAGATGAAAAAAGAGGAGTCAATTGTGGATGTAGTGGATGAACTGATAGATTAGGAGGACGATCATTGAATGGTGTGGTGATTGCAGCGTCCGACATTGACCATGCCACTCTGTGGCTCCTTGAAACGTTGACAAACACAACCATAACAAAGCGATTTAGGATGTGAGGAGGTGGCAGGTACATCTATTAACTCGCAGATTGGGAAAAAAACAAGCAGGCAGTAAAACGGCGGCAGCGAGAATAGCCCCATGCTCCCCGCACTTGGTTGACAGCAACGGAACATGCGATTTCAACGCAAGAGTGAGAGCTCGGGGAATGGTTTGAGAGAGAAGCTATGGCCATCCTTAGGATCTCGGTGGCCGCATTCGCTTCTTAATACAAATATGCTGCCAGATTTGATCATAATGAAAATAACACTAGAAAAGAATAGCGTAATACTCCAACGGCTTTGCTGCTCAATAGGATATGCGCGAGTTGACAGCGGTACCTAGGAACAAGGCGGAGCAAGTTAATGGCCGATTTTGAAACTAGCGTGACCGACTAAAGGACTCACATGAAGCAGAAATCTGAGGTATGGGCCAGTGAGAGCAGGTTGACCTGGCAGACTGAACAGGAATTCAGGTAGACAATCATCGTAGTTATCTTCGTCATTCAATACGGAGCTATAGCGCCGGCAGACTGAATGCAAATGTGGCGCCCTTGCCGTCAGAATTGTTTGAACACCAAATCCTGCCCTCGTGAGCTTCTATTATGCTTCTTGAAATGAACAGTCCTAGGCCGGTGCCCTTGTCAGACTTTGTCGCAAACTTGGTAAAGAGCCTTGACATGATGTCGGGGTCGATCCCTGCCCCGCTGTCCTGCACGGCAATTAATGCATTGCAGTCCTTCTTTTCGGTCGATATCGTGATGGTCCCTTCCTTTGTGAACTTGATCGCGTTGTCGAGTAGGTTTGCCAAGACCTGTGTTATCCTTCCCCTATCTGCTTCAACAAAGATGTTTTCTGGTTTGTAGACAAACTTGACCTTGCCGTTTGCCAGATGGTTCCTTGCATCCTGCAGTGCCCCTTCGACAACTTCTCTGAGGTTAAATTTTTCCATGTCAAGCCTTAGCGCTGCGCTTTCTATTCTCGTCACATCCAGTATGTCGTCAGTAATCCGCTGGAGCCTAATAGAATTGCGGTGGATCGCCCTTATGATTTCGTCAGTTTCTCCTGGATCCATCTGTAAGAGTTCAGCATAGCCAAGGATTGCCTGTGTGGGCGTGCGGAGTTCGTGAGCTGCAATATTGATGAATTCCTTTTGCATCCTATCATGAATCTTTAGTTGCTCGTTTGCGGATGCAAGTGAATCGTTAGATCTTTTTAGATCATCTGTCTTAGATCGCAATTCCAGAGTCCGGGCATCTACAGTCCGCATCAACTTGGTGTTCCAGGTAAGTACAAGCGTAGCCACACCTATAGCTGCAGAGCCGATGACAACCGTCAAGACCATGTTGAAATTCTTCTGCTGGTTTACTAACGCACCTACATTGGATGCGAAATTGTGTGGCGACGTTACATATAGCGTCCCAAATTGCTCACCGCGGATTAGTATGGGCTCGTAAGCAATGGTGGTGGTCTCCCCTCTTACTGAAAAGTCCTGTAGACCAGATTCGCCTTCGATTGACCTACTGACAAATTCAATAAAAGAGTCCTTCAGTTCCAGTGGCAGACGAGCCTGAAATTCTCGTCCGTAGACATTCTTGCCCGTCAAGAATGCGGAATTGGAATACAATATCATGCCGTCCCTATCCAACATCCCTATGGAGCTTTGGGTGTCAGGTGATAACTGCCCCTGCAAAAAGTTCCCAACCGTGTCAACCCTTATTCCAGCAACAGCGACTCCTAGAAACTCGCCATTTCCCGCGCTAATCACAGGATTCGAGATATAGATTCTTGCAATATTGTCGTTAGAGTCTAATGCGCTACTGTAATAGCTTTCATGCTTGTTCTTTGATTCAATAAAGTAAGACCTCTGGCTCAGGTCAGTTCCTCCGAACTCACGAAATGCTGTCTGATTGATGTTGCTGAGCCATACCATCTTGCCGTCGCGGTCAAGCCACATGTAAAAGTTTGTTAGGTCACCTGTGGCATCTTGGGCCGCATCAAACAGCATCCGGGCCCGCTCAAACTCGTTATTTTGTACAGACCTCGCACTCGAAATTATCTGGAGGTTTGAGGATACTGATTCTATCCTATTTACAAATGCATTTTCTAGGTCGTGTGCTTGAATTCTTGCGTTGGACCTAATGTCTTCAGCTGCGATTTTTAGGATTTCGTCTGAGGTGAAGCCCGAATACTGGAATGAAATAATTGAAAGAGACACAGCAATTGCAGCCGTCAGGGCCAATAGGGCTATGCTATTTTTGGAAAATCTTGATTTCACAGGTACGGCAATTGCTACTGCTACAAGTAAATAAATTTGGACAGATGTAATATTCTGGAAAAGTCTTCTGTTCAGACTGCAGTTTTAACTTATTCCACTGACGCAATACACTCTGACAATATCCTTGCCGCAAGCATTGCAGTCATGCCATTAATATCATATTCAGGTGCAAGTTCTACGATGTCCATCCCTACAACGTTTCCTCCGCTTATGACTTTGTTGAGCAGATAGATCAGGTCGACTGCAGACAGCCCCGCAGCTGAAGGCACAGACACCCCCGGTGCGTAAGACGGATCGATGCAGTCGAGGTCCACTGATATGTAAATCCTCGATCCTGTCGTACATTCTCTTATCATCTGCAATACCTGATTTACGCCAAATTCCGCAATATCAAGCGGAGTCACGATCTTCAATCCCACCGCCTTTGCGTTCTCCACTTCTTCAGGTTCTGCTGCTCTAGTGCCTATCAGCATGCTCTTTCGAAAGTCGATCGATCTGGCCGAGTCTGTCAGCACGGACCCATAGTAGTCCCTGACCGACGATACAAAATCCGGGTGGGCGTCGAAATATAGGAGCGAAATCTTCCTCTTGCCCCCAGTGTTGCCTGCGGCTGTTGCAACTGCTTTTATTGCCTCTGTTGTTAAGGAGTGGTCGCCGCCTATTATTATCGGTAGCTTTCCTGCAGAAACGACATCCAAGAGAATGTTGTACAGCTTCTGCTTGTCGGCAATGTTGCCAGCATCAAAGACGCGTTTGCCTTCTAGGCTGCCACGCATAGGGCATGTTGGGATGATTCGGCCCCCGCGCTCGAAGAACTCAAACTCGTTTGATGTCATCCTCAATACGTCCGGCGCCTTTCCGGTTCCTTTGCGCTTGGCATGTGATCTTGACTCGTCAGGTACGCCTATGACTACGATATCCGCTTCGTCCATACTGTCAGCATTTGCGCGTCTGAGTCGAACCATGGTTAGCAGTCAGTCTAAGCCTTCTTTTTAACCCTAGCCTATCAGCAAACCAATAAGATTTTATTGAAAAGGAGCCTGCCTACATTCAACATGTCAAGCATGAAGTATATTCAGCTAGAACCGCAGGGAGACATTGCGATTGTAAGGATAAACAGGCCAGAGGCTCTAAACGCCATGAACACAGATGTCATTTCAGAACTTTCAAAGGCAATCGATATCATTGGCTCAGATGACGGAATCAAGGTCGTAATAATTACGGGTGCAGGTGAACGCTCTTTCTGCGCAGGTGCAGACATTTCATACATGGTGAATATCGAGCCAATGCAGGCAGAGAGGTATGCAACTTCTGCGCAAGCAGTAATTAACAAGATAGAACGAATGGAAAAGCCGGTAATTGCCGCGGTCACCGGCTTTGCGCTCGGTGGCGGCTGTGAGCTTGCCATGGCATGCGATATCAGAATTGCTTCAAGTAACGCCAAGATCGGCCAGCCAGAAGTCACGATAGGCATTCCGCCGGGATGGGGCGGGACACAACGCCTAATGCGTTTGGTGGGTCCTGCTAAGGCGAAGGAGATGATATTCACCGGAAAGATGATAACTGCAGATGAGGCTTACCAGATTGGTCTTGTAAACAAAGTAGTCAGTGTGGGACCAGAAGATAACCTGCCGCCAGAAGTAAGCGGAGACCCCGCAAAGGAAAAGGAAAGGGCAGGCCAGGTGGCCAAGATTCTCAACAAGAAACTGATGGATGAATGTTTAGCACTTGCTAGAGAGATTACAAAGAACAGCTTCACTGCTGTAAAGGTGAGCAAGATGCTAATCAACAGAGGTATGGATTCTGACCTTGAAACTGGCTTGAGGCTCGAGATCTATGGATGGGCACTCTGCTTTGCGCACGAAGACAGGCAAAAGATGATGTCTGCCTTCCTGAATAAGAGCAAGAAGTAGATAATCAGACCAGGCGGGCACCACTACTTGGCCGGCAGGCAAACGTCTTGCTCTTTACGCCTGCCTCCAAGAATCCTTTTTCCATGGCGCTTGCAACTTTGCTTGCGTTCTTGCGGGTTTTTAGGAAAGCGATCATTGACGGCCCGGCACCACTGATCGTCACAGCGAGCGCACCTGCGGAAATTCCATTCTGCTTTACGGCATCATAGCCTGGGATCAGATGCTTCCTTGCTGGCTCTACAATAATGTCATCGATTCCTCTTGCGATCATCTCCACGTCCTTCAGCGCGAAGCCGGCAACAATTGTGGACGCTCCAGAAACATTATGCACGACGCTTCTCAGCGGTACTTCCTTTGGAAGTACGCTCCTAGCAACCTCTGTCTTTTTCTCAGGCACCTGCATTGAGAGCGGAACTGCCACCACCAAGAACAAATCCCGTGGCGGTTCGATCCTAATGAACTTCCCCCTATTTCCTATTACAAATCCCCCCAAGAGCGAAGCGGAAACATTGTCATAATGCTTTACACCTGCACTTGCAATTTCTCCTTCAGCCGCGTATTCGACAAGCCTGTTCTGATCTATCTTTAATTTGTAGAGCGCATTGAAGGCTACTGCAGCCGCAGCCGCAGAAGCCGCGCTAGATCCAACCCCATATCCTGCGGGCACTTTTTTTGTAACCTGAACTTCAATGCTGTCGCGAATGTCAAAGTCATGCATCATGCGCCGTACCACGAGGCCAGCAGAATTGAACTCGACCGTAGACGGGATCGCTTGGTCGCTGCTCTTGATGGTGATTGTGCTACTCGTGTCCGGTTTTCTTGTTATTCTCACCTTGTCTTTCAGAGCATCAAGAGCAAGGCCAAATACGTCATACCCCGGTCCAAGGTTTGCTGTAGAGCATGGTGCGACTGCAGTGACGGACTTCACAGCCATCCTAAACATCCTCACCCTGATTAAGGATTCGTGCAAGCGCAGCCGCAAGGTTGACGATGCCACTCATGGTTACGCTTGATACCGCGACCAAGCCCGAAGCAAAACCACCCTTACTCATGCTCCGAGCAATGTCTTTGCTGAGTAGAGAATATTCAGTATCCTTTTCGCGATCGAGGGCGTACTCCAAGGCATGGTGGGAGCCGGCCCATTCCATAATGTCTTTCAATTTTTCAACCACCAAGTCGCGCTTTGTCAGCACGTTTACCTGCGGAGTTTTCAGGCGCAATCTCACGGCTGATGCAAGTAATGAAATTGACACAAAGTTGATAGGGGACGATACAAGCATTCCGTCAAAGGCAAAAATTGTTGCCTTAGAGTCAGCGTGAAAGTTCGTGACGAAGTACGGGCCGCTTGCCCTGAACGCGAATAACTCTATCTGTCCAGGAGTATCCACAATGACATAGTCGGGATTGAGCTCGTCCACCTCAATCTGTATCTCATCCATCTTGGTCGCTATCATGTCACTTGCCATTATGAGAGACCCGTTTGGACCAAGCCCGTAGCTTTCCATCAGCGTAGCAACGTCGACATAGTTCCGTACGTCTACATCAGGTTCGTACGGCAGGTTGACCGCGCCAGGATCAAGGTTGACGGTTATTGGATACGCGCTGTTATCCCTGTACCACTGGAGCAGCCTAGAGGTAAGGAGCGACTTTCCAGAGCCAGCTGTGCCAGTAACGAATATCGTGTGCACTTGCTTGGAAGAACGTTTCCGTCTATATCTTCTTTACACTATTATAGTACCCTGCTCCAACAAGTCCCGTTATAGTTGAACTGGCGACTTGTTGCCATTCCTGCAAGTGTAGTACCTTTCATAATTCTATTTCTTACAACTAATGTATCTCCTCAGGATGTCTTTGCGGTTGGTCTTGTGCCGTTTGTAGCATCGGCTGCTGCCGGAATAGTCAGGATAATGCTACAGGCTTATAGGTTCAAGTATTTTATCAAGAGGTTCATAGGCTACGATGTGGCTTCGACTGGCAAGACGATATCAGCGAGGCTGGCAGGCGAATTTGTAACCCAGACTACTCCCTCCTATGTTGGAGGGGAGTTGGTCAGAATAGCGTGGTTATCACGAAACAGAGTTCCACCAGGCAGAGCCGCATGGGTTGCGACTATGGAGATAATTGCAGATGTCTTTGTTGGCTCTATACTCTCCTTTATCGCAGGAGCATTTGCGATCTACAAGGGCGGGACAGTGGTCGGAATAGCAGTTATTCTAGTGACCATCCCCACATTTGGCGTGTGGCTAGCACTAGTACTATTTTCTGCAAAACGCAACTTGCGGCTACCACATTTTTCCAAAAAGATAGCAGAAAAGTTTCTTTCAAAGGAAAAGGCAGAGAACCTTATCAATTCTGCAAACTCCGCCATAGCCGATCTATGCAAGATGAGTAGGGAGAATTTCAATTCCAAGAGATCGATCAAAACATTCGCAATAGGCATGGCGATCACTCTTGTTTCTTTTTTTTTCTACGGGATATCATTCATGGTACTTGCCAACGCTGTTGGATCTGACATTAGCTTCTTTGACTCAGTCATGGCAACAGCAGCATCAAATTCATTGGCCGCGCTTCCCATAACCATAGGAGGTTCAGGCTTGGCCGAACTTGGCATTTGGGCTTACATTTCTAACCTGAGTGGCATACCTACTTTGAACGAAGTCGTAAATGACGACCAGTTGAAAGTGATCATAGCTTGGAGGATTGCAACTTACCATGTGCCGCTTGTAATTATGTGGGTCGCTCTCATGAGACTGGCAATTGGCAGAGTGTCGGCGGCGAGCCTAAGCCAACAGCCCAGCGGAGAAAACAAGCCTGAAGACGGGAGCGGTACAACAAAATAGCAAGAAACATACGCTCACACCTACTCTCTTTTGGCACAGGTCTGTTCCGGAAACCACAGGGCTAGCACACATGCCTCTTGCAGCGTCCACGGCCATTGTTCTTTACTAGAACATCAGGGGAAAAAGAGACCCGTCCTGCACCATTACGCGAACCTTCGGAGAGTTGGAGAACGTTTTCCGTGTGTTTTTTCTCGAAAACCTCTCCTTTCGATGTTGTGTTGACAAACCTTTTCTTCCGTGGCAGCCTTTTGGAAAACCCCATTTGTCAAGCAGCCTATAGATGCGTATCTCGCGGTACGAGACGCCAGCATTTTGGCATACATCAGACCCATGACCTCCCTGGCACATCATCTAGACGGAACCTCTTTCCCACACCCACTGACCTATCGGGATAATCCGATCCGCCAGATTCTTCAATTCTGTACCATGTACGCGATGAGGAAACTCCCTCAATTGAAATAGAGGTAAGATCATACTTGATTAGAGTGGCCCGCCCCAGTTCCACTCATGCTGCAACGAAAAGCTAGAATAGTCCTTGCCATACAGACTACGCCAACAGAACCATGAAAACGTGAATAACACTACAATTTCTTGTCCAGCAGATCGGCCATCTTTTTTGCATGATATGTGATTATCATGTTTGCGCCGGCGCGCTTGATCGAAGTGAGGAACTCTGTCATCACCGCATCTTCGTCCACCCAGCCGTTCATTGCAGCAGCCTTTATCAGCGCATACTCGCCGGAGACGCTGTATGCGCTTATCGGGAGGTGGGTTGCCTGCCTTGCCTTGTAAATGAGGTCAAGGTACGGGATGGCGGGTTTTATCATAACAATGTCGACCCCTTCAACAATGTCTGTCTCTATTTCTCTCATCGCTTCTCTTGCGTTTGAGAAGGGCATCTGGTAGGTGCGCCTGTCGCCAAACTCTGGGGTAGAATGAGCCGCATCGCGGAAAGGCGCATATAGAGGCGACGCCTGTTTTGCAGAGTAGCCCATTATCGCTACCTCGGGAAATCCTGCCGAATCAAGTCCTTTGCGTATTGCCTGCACCTGCCCATCCATCATGGCGGAAGGCGCAACAATGTCTGCACCTGACTCAGCGTGACTGACTGCCACCTTTGAAAGAGTATCGATGCTCCTGTCGTTGTCTATTTTCTTTCCAACTAGAAGCCCGCAGTGCCCGTGTGCTGTATACTGGCACAGGCAGACGTCTGTAATTATAGCTAGCCTGCTGCCGAACTGCTTGCGCAGCAGCTCGACTGATTTCTGGACTATACCCTTGTTGTCAAAGGCGGATGTCGCTTCTGCATCTTTGTGTGACGGCAGACCGAAAAGGATCACAGCAGTAATGCCAAGATCGGCAATCCTTTCAACTTCGGCAACAAGCCTTGAAAGCGGAAACCTCTGTATGTCAGGCATCGACTCGATCTCTACCGGCCTCTTCAGTCCTTCTTGAACAAACACAGGCGCAATGAGGTCCTTGGGCGACAGACGGGTTTCCTGTAACAGATCTCTAATTGCAGGAGTAGTCCTCAGGCGCCTGAGCCTGACGTTTGGATAAGCGTTAATGCTACTGGTGTTGCTGTTTTTCTCCATATTTGAACAACTTGGCCACTGTTTTCACTAGTTCTTCGCTGTGCCCTTCCTCTATCTCTTTTCTCAGGTTGTTCATGGGTGTGGAAAGAACGCCCTCTATGATGGCATACGAAAGCTGTTCTATGACCTTGGCTTCTTCTGGACTGATCTTGTTTCCAAGGATTGAAAGTGCCTTCTTGAGCTCGCGCTCTCGTATTGCATCGACGTTCTTGAATACTGATACAACCACCGGCTCAGCCCTGATTCTCTTCATCATTGCATCGACCGATTTCATTTCTTCATTGATGAGCTTTTCAGCAGAATTGATCTCTTTCATTCGGGATCGCATGTTCTTGCCCACGAGCTCCGCTATCTGATCCATGTTTACGAGCTTTACTCCGGGGATCGTTGCAACCTTTTCGTCAACAGTCCTCGGGTTTGAGAGATCAAAGATCATCATACCCTTCTTCCTGTTCTCTCTGGCTTTCTGTATCCTTTCAAAGGTCAGGAGTCGGTATGGAGCCACCGTTGCAGTAAATATGAGGTCTACCTCTTGCAGCATATCAAGCGCGGTATCAAACGGAATCGGAGTGCCTGCCACCGTCTCTGCAAAGGCCTTTGCTCTTTCCGGCGCCCTGCTGGTGACCATAAATCCCACGTTACGTTTCTTAAGCAATTTTGCCACAAGGCTTGCCGCTTCTCCCGTTCCAATTAGCATTATGGTCTTGTCCTTCAAGTCGTCAAAATATTCCTCGGCGATATTCACGGCCACCGACGCGATCGAAACATTACCTTTATTGATCCCGGTCACAGTCCTGACCTTGCTTCCTGCCTTGAGTGCCCTATCAAATACCAGAGAAAGGTTGGCACTCGCATACTTGGCGCTACGGGAGAATTCAAATGCCCTCCTCACTTGACCCAAAATCTGGTCCTCACCTACGACAAGCGAGTCAAGCCCTGACGCAAGCTTCATCAGATGCATGATGGCGTCCCGGCCTCTGCTCAGTTCGACATTTGCAAAGTCCTTCTCTTGCAATCCCACTGAGACAGCCCATTCTTCTAGCAGCTTTGCTTCGTCTGGTTCTTTGGCAGAGGCTGCAAACACCTCTACTCTATTGCATGTCTGCAAAATCACACATTCCTCCAAGCCCGCCTTTGTTAGAAAAGCCTTGTGCGCACCATCGATATCTTTGAATGTAAATTTTTCAAGCAAGTGAATGGGAGCGTTGCGATAGGTAACGCGGGCATTAACGATATGTACAGGCGCGGTTGAAGGCGACGGCGTCCTTATCGCTGTCGTTGTCGTTGTCATTTTGTTTTCTTCACCCATTTTTGCAACAGCTCAAGCGTCGCGCTTTTAGCATCTTCCATCCTGTCTTCCTTAATAAGGTTCTGGATTCGCTTGTCCTTCATTAACGAATAGAGAAATTCCTTGCGTTCGCCGACTGTCTTGATCTTTGGGCGCGCTGCCTGCCTTGCAAATTCCTGGAGCTTCGCATTTTCAATGTCTGTCTTTTTGATTATCCTGCGCAGCACCCGTTCGGCTCTGATTCGCACCTTGCGCGCCATTATGGGACTCTTGCCGGAAGTAGAAATCGCAACCTGCATCACTCCCTCTATGTTGATTACAGAAGCGTACGAAAAGTCGCTCACCTCTGGGTCGTCTGCGGCATAGACAAACGCTCTCATCGATCTGCCCTTTTCCACAATCTTTCGGTTGAGCTCCCTGTCGTTGGTGGCCGCAAGAACCAGAAAAACATCTTTGTAATTGTCAAGAATCTTGGCGTCCTTTAGTCGTGTCTTGATAAGCTCGATCTTGCCGAGCTTTGCTTGCTCTGTCAAGAAGCGGTTTACCCTGTTACTGATGACGGTTATTTTGCAGTCTTGTCCGAGCAACCCACGGATCTTTCTGACACCCTCTGTCCCGCCGCCTACGACAATGGCGCGTTTGCCCTTGACGTTGAGATCAACTATCAATTACTATAACACACCGGCTAGAGACAGCACTGGAATCTAATTCCCTTTCTTTATTTAATCGTTCAGATGCGTCGCAGGAATCCCTAGTGGCTAATTTTCTTAAGGTAGTTGGCGTCAACTGTTACCGGTATCTGGTAGGGAGAGTCGAGCAGGACAACGGTGGCCTCCTGCTTTTCATAGTCCACGCGAGTTATCTTGGCCTTCATGGACTTGAATGGGCCCGCAATGACCTCTACTGTATCTTCTATGTTGAGCTCCGACACGACAGGTTTCTTGACTAGGTATCCTTCAATGTCCTTGAAAGGAAGGTCACCTCTTATCTGACCACGAACATGCCTGATACCAGCCAACGCTTCGTATGCAACGTTGGAATCCGGCGCTTCAACAATTATGTAGCCTTTAAAACTATCGAGAACCATAACGGATCGAATACCGATCTTCTTCGCATTCACCCTCACCTGAATTTGGCCCGCAACAACTCGTTCTTGACCTCCTGTTGTGCGGATGGCAAAGAACTTCGAATCACTTGCAGGTGTCGACGATGATGGCTGTGGCGTGGTGGTCGATTGAGTGGCGGAACCGGATTCGGTCGCTGCAGCGGGCTCTTCCCCCTGTTCCTCTTCATGCTGAGATGCTTCAACAATCTGCTCTGCAGGCTGTTCGGTCTTGACGGCCTCGTTATCCTGATTATCATCATCAAGTTTAATATCCTCGATGCTCATCTCATCCTCAGCATCGTCTACCCTATGACTCATTTTGATTATGTATGCGGGTGCTGATGCAATTTATAAATTTACTTAGGCAGAATAATGCTAAAATTAGTTCATTGGACCTGTGATCTGTCTAGTTTGAAACAAACGCTTTGGGGGTATTTTTGGAAGCACTTTCGGCACCTAAGCCCATGAGACATCCTAATCCTGCAATAATTCCATGAGAAATATCATATTTTTTCAAGCATGAAGAAGGTATGCTAGAGGATGAAAAAACCACAATATGCATATAATACAGCATAGATTCGATCGATTGTCAAAAGGGAGAGATATGGATGTTCCAAAGCCGAGCGAATGGAGTCGCGGTGAGTTAACCGATCGCATACAACCAAGATGACCTTGTTGGGAGCTAGCCCGGAAAATTGCATGTGACAAGAACAAAATAATGAATCGATGTGGAGGAAGAAGATCTGAAGAAAGAACGGCGAGAGTTAAAGCCACAGTACCATAATAGAGGGACTGACAGACTTGAAGAGTACACACTCAAGAGGTACATCAGAAACGATAGGAAGCCACAGACGTCTGTCAAGAACACGATTCGAGGATCTATAAAGGACAGGAAGAAGAAGAACGCATGAGAAAGGTCTCGAATTATGCCGGAACCTTAGATAGATAACAATATCCGCGCCCTCGCCAAACGGCATTTTTTCTTACTGAAAGATTTGCGTATGACCCCCGACAAGGCTAAAATTACAATTGTTCGTATGCACCCCGGATTGAACAACTATTATGTTCTGGTAGCCTCAAGCCAAGATCTGGCGGGGGTAACAATGATTGATTACCTCAAGAACAAAGAAGGCTTCACGGATGAAGGAAAGTCACCTCTTCACAAGAATGTCAAGCTGCACGTGGAGGATGGCAGCCTGTTGGCTCTTGAAAGTCTGGATAGTCTCTACCCGGACGCCAGCTCATTCATCTTCTTGTCAAAGCACAAGTCAGACAGCCAGATACCTACGCTTACCTGCCACTGCACCGGCAACTTTGCAGACAATCTCTACGGCGGCAAGCCGCGGGAAATGGCAGTTGCATACCCGAGCCTGCAAAAAACCTATCTCAAGGCCATAACGGCTGCAAGGGGCAGGGTTCCCGAATACGACGTTATCATAGAAGCCACGCACCATGGGCCGACATCGCTCAAAAGGCCCTTGCTGTTTGTAGAGCTCGGCTCGTCAGAAAAACAATGGGCCGATAGCACCGCAGCAGGAGTGATATGCGACACTTTGCTTAAGCTGCTTGATAACGGCATTGAGCGCTGCAAGAAGGTAGGAGTTGCGCTGGGAGGAACTCATTACCCGACCAAGTTTAACAAACTGCTGCTCGAATCTGAGTTTGGACTTGCGGCTGTGGCGTCAAAACACAACCTCGAGGCAATAGATGAGGAATTGTTAAACCACATGATAGACAGAAGTGCAGAGAAAGTCACACACATTATCATGGATAGTAAAGGCATGGGTAGCCAGAAAGACAGGATGATAATGATGGCAGAAAAAACCGGACTTGAAATATTAAAACTCTAGAGCTATTTTGAAATACATCCATGACGATCTCATCAATATGCGCAGGCAGCTAAAGGCAAGTGACGTTTACAACATCCTTTTGAAAATTCCGGAAGGCAAGGTCACGACCTATGGCGACATAGCAAAAGCCCTGGGCCGTCCTGGCGCGTCACGCGCAATCGGCAGGATATTGAACAAGAATCCGAACCCAATTGTGGTACCATGCCACCGGGTTGTCATGTCAGACGGCAGCATAGGAGGCTACGCTTTTGGCAAGACCCGAAAGAAGGAATTGCTCAGGAAAGAGGGGTTGTGTTTTGCCGGTGACGGCATTTCAGACTTTACAAGTTGCAGGGTTGCGCTTGAAAAATTGGATTAGGAGAAATAATCAGAGGGTTCGAGCGCGGTTGTTGCCCAATTCAATATCGCATACATCCCAACCTTGATTTCATGGTTGTTTAAGCGTTGCATCCAGTCTAGCACTTCTAGGTTTTCCATCCGATTACGACCTTGATTATCCAAAAATCCCTTCTGGTTGTTCATCAGCCTGAACCTGCAGCTGAGCTCTGATAGCCTTCACAGTTTCTTCTGCGCCCAATATGTCGCATGTCCCTTCCATCAACCCTATAGTGGTACACGCTGTGTCACTCTGAACATCAGGATAACGCATGTACAAGTCCACGCACGTGTCAGTATACAACATAATGGACTCGACATACACAGAGGTACAGATTGGCAACAGTGAAGCATTTAGGCATGTGTAGGCTGCTACAGGACCAGCACACGCAGGACATAAGACAGTTCTTGGTGTATACATATACACCACACACGCGCATCCTTTACACAAGCCATCTACGACTCAAGAGTTTTGAAGTTTCCAAAAATCAGTGGTTCTCGATTGCCAATTCCAACTGTCTCTGGTATTCTTCATAAGCCAGTTCTTCGGCTGTCTTTTTTCCTGTGACAAGTTTGTGGACACCGGCAGCCTGCTTCTTGTTCGTCATTTCTTCCAATACCTCTGCCAGCAATGAGTTTATAATGCTTTACATGAAGTAAACCGCACCAAACAATCAAAAAATTTGACAAAATGTGTCATATCGATAAATATTAGATATTGCAGGTGGATCCGCGCCTGCCTTTGTTGAAAATATTTCAGCTTTTCTGCGCGCAGGCTGATCTGTTAACCTGAGCCTCATCTTTTCACACGCACTGCTTTAGGATGCACATTACTCGTATGCTCGCAGATCTACGCTCTACTTTTTTGCGGCGCAGGTCTTGCACATAACCCGACCTTGCGGCTCGGCAAGGGACTGAAAAGTTCGTTTGCTCTCCCACCTGCAGTCAGGACTCGAGATCCCTTCTGCCATTTCCTGAATATCTTGGTTGTATGGTCTCTCTTGCTGTTGATGCGGACTAGAAATCCCCTGGCACTCACTGAAACTATCAATTGTTGACAGTCTAACATGGATCCTTGCGGTGACCAGATCCGGCGCAACCAGATTGGTTTTTATTGCCGAATTTGCTTCGGGATTATGTAATTTGTCCGCATCCGAGTATAAACACATCCTCAGAATCGCCGGCAAGGACATTGAAGGCAGCAAGAAGGTAATTGTTGCAGTCAGTGAAATCAAAGGCGTAGGTTACAATTTTGCTCAGGTTATGTTGCAGGCGCTTAACATCAGCCCAGACAAACGCGTAGGATTCTTGTCTGACGGCGAACTCCGCGAGATCGAGGAGGCGATTGCCAATCCATCCAAGGCAGGCATCCCGCAATGGTACCTAAACAGAAGGAAGAACATGGATGACGGCTCGACTCACCACATGATTACTTCTGATCTTGATTTTGCTTCTTCAAACGATATTGAGCGTGAAAAGCTCGTTATGAGTTGGCGCGGCTACCGCCACATGTTTGGCCTAAGAGTAAGAGGTCAACGTACTAGAACCACAGGTAGAAGAGGCGGTGCAGTAGGTGTCAAGAAGGTCAAGTCAGCACCAGGCGCAGCGCCAGCAGCACCGAAACCTGCATCTAGCGCAGCGCCAGCAGCACCGAAACCTGCATCTAGCGCAGCGCCAGCACCAGCGGCGGCAAAGGAGGCCCCAAAGTAATAACAGGTGGTGCAAATGGGAGATCCTCGTAAGTCAAAGAAGCTATATCGTCGTCCAAGGATGATCTGGACAACTGATCAGCTCAGCGGAGAACTCTACATCATGGGTTCCTACGGCCTTCGCAACAAGCGCGAGCTATGGAAAGCCCAGACAGAGGTCGCAAGGATAAGGAACCAAGCGCGTGCACTCCTTGCTCTTTCTACAGAAGCAAGATCAGAGAAGGAAAAGAGGCTACTGAACTTTTTGAATAGGCTCGGACTGGTAAAAGAAGGCGCCACACTCGATGACATTTTGAACCTGAAAGCAGAAGACCTGCTTGAGCGCAGGCTCCAGACCATTGTCATGAAAAAGTCTGGTACAAAGTCGCCTTACCAGGCAAGACAAATAGTGAGCCACGGTCATGTATCCATAGGTAACCGCAAGGTCAACATCCCCGGCTACCTTGTGAGGACAGAAGAAGAACCCCTGATCATGATCCATGTCGAAATCCCAAGTGGAGCTGCAGCTGCTGCTCAGCCGGCCTCATAGGCCGCTGACTACATCAACGTGATCTATTTTCCCATCAGAATTCATGTCAAAGCCCTGCACAACTAGTGCCCAGCTGTCTTCGCCATCGTACTTTTTCAGAACCTCTTCGCTGTAGTTAGTCAGCGCAATTACCGCAGACTTTGTCCCAGCCGATCGCACGCCGGCAACCACGACAATGTTAGAGTTGGCGTCATAGGGGTTCTTTACCTTGGCGATAAGTCCATGGTTATCTAGGCCGTAACGATTGCCAGACTCGTCAATGAGTCCTGACCAAAAGTTCTTTTCATCGAAACGAATTGGGAGATAGCGGTTAAATTCCGCAGTAACGATGTTTGTCCCGGGCCCTCCAATCGAAATTATGTTGTACCCAGTCAACACCTTTTCAGCCTTTGCATCGACGTCCAGTTTTACCACAAACTCTGAAGGGATTGCCCCAGTGACATGCCCAAGAAAGAACGCGAGGTGTACAGCGTAGTGCCCGTCTCTTGCCGAAGACTTGTACGGGCCATGAGGGTCGGGAGCGCCCACTACCAATAGACCCTTGAATTCTTTACCAAATACAAAGTTCGAGAAAAACCTTGATGCGCTTGGATGTTGGTTACCATGCAACAAAGAACCTAGCTTGCTCTCACCCCAGTCCATTTCTATGCCAAACGCGGGGCTCGAGGCCCTATAGAGCCGTGCGGTACCACCTCTCACAAACTCCTTGCCGACCTCTTCTACAGCGCTTATTTTGACTAGCTTCCGGATGTAATAGTAAGCGCTTTGTTCATACATTTTGAGCTCCTTTGCAACCTGTGCTGGATACATCGGCCTCTTTGACAGCAGTTCCATGATACGCCACGCAACAGGGCTTGAGAGGACACGGATCCGCTCAACATCTCGAAAAACAATGATCTTTTTTGATGATGCCTGACCGTTCTTTTCTGATACTAGCCTTTTTTCCAACATCTGTAAAATGCCATATACCACTATATAGTATTTTATGGCGGTATAAAACTAGCTTGAATCCATCACGCTTAGACCGTTATAAAGTATGATTAAACGGTATTTTCCCAAGTTTAATGGTGCTTAAATTCTCGTTTAATCCCTTTTCGTTCGATGTGCTCGATAATTGGCTACAAAGGCAAGAACGCTGCAGCCCCTATCTTGGTTGACAGCCTGAAGAAGATGGAATACAGAGGCTATGATAGCGTAGGAGTCGCCACATTTGACAGTGGTAACATCTTGGTACGCAAGGGCACAGGCAAGGTCTTGGAAGTCAATAAGAGCATGAACCTCAGTGAGATGGGCGGTAGGATCGGAATTGGGCATACACGTTGGGCCACCCATGGTGGCGTGACTGTCAGTAATGCGCATCCTCATTCTGCCTGCAAGAATGACATTGCTGTGGTACATAACGGGATTATTGAAAATTACAAGGAATTAAAGCAAGAACTCATTTCTTCTGGACACTCTTTTGCAAGCGAAACCGACAGTGAAGTCATTGCACATCTGCTAGAGGCATACTATACCAAAGGAGCCAGAGAGGCCATGATCGAGACCTGCAAGAGGCTCAGAGGAAACTATGCATTTGTTGCAGTCTTTCAGGACGGAACCATTGGCGGAGCAAGGTATGAAGAACCTCTGATCATAGGCGTCGCAAACGACGGCTACTTTGTGTCGAGCGACGTGTTGGGCTTCCTGGAATACACAGATAAGGCGATATTCCTCGAAAACGGCAGCATTTGTATCGTCGACAACAACAAGCTCGAGATTTTCGATTTTGAAGGCAAGGCCGTTCCTCATCCGATAACGCAGGTAGCATGGGAGATGGGAGACATTGACAAGGGCAAGTATGCACATCACACCATCAAAGAGATAAACGAGCAGAGGCTGACCGTTGTGCACGCAGGAAGGCAGGACGAAGTAGAGATGGCAAAGTTCTGCGACATTCTTGCAAATGCAAAGGACATTTATATCACTGGAAGTGGTACGAGCTACCACTCGGCTCTGATCTTCAAACACATGCTTGCAAGGTTTGGTAAGATAAGGGCAGAGACGGTGATTTCAAGCGAATCCCAGTACGCTCTTTCTGCACTAGACGATAAATCAGTCTTGGTTGCCATTTCACAGAGTGGCGAAACTGCAGATGTACTGGACTCTGTTAGGCTGGCTAAGAGTCAAGGCGCCAAGATACTCTCAATAGTCAACGTCATGACCTCATCGCTGGCCAGGGCGAGTGATGCTTGTCTATTCACAAACTGCGGACCCGAGATCGGTGTTGCGGCGACAAAGAGCTTTACGGGCCAGCTTGCATTGATCTACAGTATCACTGACAGGCTGTGCAATAACTGCCTCGGAACAGAGAAGGCCGAGTTTGCAAAGGCTGTTGAGGATATTATTGCCAACCAAGCAAGTATCATGAAGATTGCAGAGTACATGAAAGACGCGACAGACATTTACCTACTTGGGCGGTCCCTCCACTATCCTATTGCCCTTGAAGGCGCGCTAAAGCTCAAAGAGCTTGCATACGTTCATGCAGAAGGCATAGCGGCCGGCGAACTGAAGCATGGCCCACTTGCACTGATGGAGAAGAACACTTTTGTTATAATGATAAACCCGCACGACGCTACATTCAACGACATGATTTCAAATGCTCACGAAATAAAGGCCCGCGGTGCAACAGTCATTGGCATTTCTGATGTCAAGGACGAAGTCTATGACTATTGGATCCAGATACCTCACCTGAAGCAAGAGGCATTTTATCCGATAGTTGAAGTCATACCGCTTCAGATAATAGCGTATCAGCTCGCGCTAGCAAAAAATGTAGACCCGGACTATCCAAGGAATTTGGCAAAGTCCGTAACCGTAAGATAAGCACGAATTTGCAGTATGGCCAAGTAACATATTGCAGTCAGTTGGCCCTTTTGAAATCAAGGGTACTGGCGGTAGGGGCAAAGGACTGTTTGTCAAAAAAAATTCGTGTCCAATAGCACACTAGTCTTTTTTAGTGCCAATTATGCACAAAGATTAAGGGCAGCTAGCTCCAAGATACCCTCTGGCGGAGAGAAGATCTTTGTACGGGTATACGGATAGGTTAATGGCGGACGCTTCTCATACCCTGTCCCCTGCGGTGAAAAAATCGTCTGCCTCGAACCATTCCTCTAACACCAACCCGACTTGATCGGGATTTGACAAAGACATTTCCAAAGGCAAGGAAGCTTTGTACTATTTTGGGACTTTTCGATGGGTTACTGACAGAGGGAATAAACCGTCATTGAGGGCAGGACAACTTGTGCAAGACAGGGGATGTATTCACCCTGCCCTCAAAGAGCTGAGAGTGTCGGGTAGCAAGGATAGATTCTGACTCTAAAAGCAAGCGTACAGTATACCAGACACTTGGAAAATCAGTAAAATGAAAAAAAGAAAAAAGAAGTTGCGAGCGCCTAGAACTGTGCGTTCTCGCTTGTCGATCCTGCCCTACCGCCAAAAGTGCCAATTGGCACATCTGGGAAGTTGGCATTCATTCTTTGCTCTGCTACAGCACCGGCCTCGGCAAGGATCTTATCCACTTCTTCGCCGCTTGCGTCGAAGGCGAACGAGGCGTTGCCCATGCTTCCTGCGCTCATCATGATGTCGCTGAACACCCCGTTGATTTCTCCAAGCTCTCTATCTACTTCTGGCATGACGCCGGCTAGCCCCGACCTCACTCTAGTGAGTGCGCCCATCGCAGGGCCGATTGCGACCATAACATCTCCAAGATCGATTGTAGATTCCAACCTGAGCTGGATCTGTTCAAGCGCCATCTTGAGCTGCGAGATCATTTTGATGGTCTTTCTCACCTGAGCGATTTCGTTTGAAAGCATTTTGCCGTGTTGATTGTCATGCCTCTGAAGGGCGGAAACTACTTGATTGAAAAGTGTTCTCTCCTTGCTCCTCAATTTCTCAAGAATAGTCTCTAGCTTTTGGTTCTGTGCGTGGATTTTGTTCTTGGCAAGCTCGATTCTAGGCTTTAGTGGTTGTTGAGGACCGATATTCTGCTTTATCCTTTCAGATATGTTTGGCGTATTGTCCTTAACCCAGTTACTGCTGAAGCTCGTCATATCAACTAGCAAGTGAAAATGGCGTTAAATGGAGATGTCATAATTCAATAACCAAGTAGTAATATTTTCTAGACATGCGTCAATCGTCAATAGAACCAAATTGGAAAAGCTATTAAATGCAAAGCATACAGGCTAGAGTATCATATGGGGAGGGCAAAGGCCGCAAAAAGCGAAGGTGGCTCCCAGGAGGAGGGACTTCCAAAGTGGGCAGAAGACGAGATAAAGTCGGCTCAGTTCGGCAAACCGGAGACAATAACAAGGACAGGATATATCCTTGACATTTACGAGAGCGACTACAAGATAGATATTCAAGTGTATGAGCCAATGCCTGATGGCAGGTCGATAGTGGAGGGTCTAGATGTTCCAAAAACGATGAAGATTTCGGATTTCATGAAGGGTTTTGTTTACGAGTTCAAGATAAACGTGTTTACTGCGCCCCTGAGTGCCAAGGTAGTCGAGCTCCTGAAGGTGAAATTTGGGCTTGACATGAAAGCGATATACCGGTTTGAGCTTCAGGAGCTCCAGATGATGGATGTCGAGTCCGATCTCCCGGTGGGATCCTCTTCCTCAGAAGAAGACGGGGACGAGGACTAGCTAGGTTTTCCGCAATCACAATCTAAGCCGGTGCTGCATAGCACCAACAATAATAATTGTACTTGAGAATATGATGACATAAACCGCCCAACAAATTCATCTATCATCTTTCTAGCTTCAAAGTACGCGGTACTGATTGATGTACAGGCCAATCACTGTAGTAACGGATGACGTCTATCGACACGAGTCAGACTCAGACGCGAAGGAAGGGTCTTTTGCTCGATAGACAGAATCGAGAGGTTCTGACCTTGTGTATCTGTTTGTGGCCTAAAACGGGCTGAACAGATCTGGGTGGAGGAAATACAAATGGCTCAAGAGATTTGGCAGGAACAAGGGCGACGGACGAACTGAAAGACAAGACCAACATCCCCGGCGCGGCAGGGCCGCTTTAGAGAGATAGAGGAACAGTGGATTCTCAGGAAAATCAGCAATGGGACAGAATTTGCCTTCGACTATCATTTCCTGTGTAGGAAAAAGAGGCTCACTACAACAGACAGCATATGCAGATCTTGTCAAGCTATTCACTCTATGTTTCTACAGAGAGGCAGATAGGAGCGGTCCATGTCGTTCTTGGCCAAAGGTGGCGGTCAGTTAACGGAGCCGTTTTTATTGCGGCTTGCTCAATCAAAATTGAGAAAAATCGGGATGTTTGCTGCTGATACTGGCTCAGAACGGGCTACCAGCATTGAGGATTATCAAAACACATGTGCCGAGTTTATCACCGACATAAGCAAGGACTACATGGAGTGGGTCGACCGCTATCAGCTGGGTGAACAAGAGACAACAAGGAGAAAGGCAGCCATTAGCAGCATCGTCAAGACCACTAATGATTGGATAGTAAGATACGGTAACACGATCAAGAAGGTAGACATCATAATGAACGATGGTGTCAACAAGATGGCAGAGAACACTGCAGGCTACCCTTTCAACTTTGACATTTTTGTGAGCAAGATGAACCGTTATACGATGCACCCAGTAGGAGAGATAAAGATGAACATAGTGGCCACCCCAAGGCCGGGCAGGCTCGTCAGAATTGGCAGCTATCAGAAAGACCAGCTTTTGCTTGTCAACTCTAGCGCGCCGATAGATTTCTCTCTGAGCAAGGAGAGCATGAATAGCGCGGACATACTTGACGATTACATAATTATAGATGCAAAGAACTGCCAGAAATTCGATATAATCTCCATCACGGCAGTAGTCGAAGAAGTAGAGAAGGACTATGTTGCAGAGAGCAGGGGATACTCCTCGTTGATTCTGCTAGTGTAGTAACAGTGGAGACATCAGCACGTACGCTTTAAATAACCATGAAGTATCGATAGTTTTCGTGCGACGGTCGTCCAGTTTGGTCTAGGACATCAGATTGCCAATCTGGTAACCCGGGTTCAAATCCCGGCCGTCGCACTTTACATTGTTCTCTTTTGACATCTACTTTCTCTGGAATGATGACCACATTGCTAATTCAATATCCATCCACCTAGTCAGGACTCGACGTTAGCGTCACAAGATTCGAGCGGCAAGGCCCACGGCCTTTAGGCGTATGCGATGAATCGCCATCTTGTATTTCAGGTACTCTTGAGGAATAGTCTTCACATCCATCCAGCGAACCTGCTTCGATAGTAGCGAACAGGTTAGCGATGGGCTTCTCAGATGGACTGCGCGGTGCAATTCAGAGTCAGCAGGTCGCCAAAACAATACAGTGTCAAAGAACTAGTGGAGAAGATAACGATGGGAAGTGGACCCATCGAAATACTCGCACACGATCTCTATCGGATGGGCATGTGGGCTATCCCCGAACCTCCGATGATTGCAGAGCGGGCAAGATGATCACAGGAGAATCGCCACGTTTCGGCTCTGAGAGCAGCCAAGAAAGGTAATGGTTAGAATACAATAATCATCTAAGTTTGTCTAAATTTTCTATAATTTTCCATCATCACTGGCTACTTCCGCAGGCGCAAAAGCCAAACTCGTCAATCCGCTTGTTGCACGTATGACAACGTTCTCCATATTCGACCTCCCAAGCATGCTTGCCGTACATCTGGTAGTGCGTGTCTATCTCAAGGGGCACTCCTTGATTGTCGTCTACGCCTTCTTTTTCAGGCTGCTTCTTGCGCTCTGCCACCACACGGAAGAATAGGCCAAAGGCGTGTTATTAACGGTGCTTTTTGGCATTTGACTTGATTATTTCAAGGGCTTTTTCTGCTGCATCCTTTCTTGGCAGTTGGATCATGAACACGTTTTGCGAATTCGTGTAGGCTGGCGAGTCTGGTGCTAGCGATATCAGGCCGCTCTCTGCAAGGGCTTCAAAGAACTCGATCATGTCGTTGGCATACAGCAAATAATTTTCTTCGAAATCAGTGTCGGCGAACTTGATCTGGACGTCTACAAAGACGTCCTGCCCATCGTAAAAAATATCAAGAAGTGTGTCCGCCCGCACCTTCTTGCCATAGACTTTCTGCAGCATTTCATCATACTTTTTCGCGTTTAGCAGGATGCAAGGAACCTTTGAACCGGAAAACTCTACCAGAGTGGCCCCTTCTTTGTGCAGGTTGGCTTTAAACTCTTCAAGCGTTGTAAAGTTTCTCTTGGGCATTCCTATTTGTGTTCCCTTATTGTTTCGGTGAAATAATCTTTAAGTTCTATGCTCTTCTGCATTTTCTTATAGATGTGCTCATGTACCTTGCATAGGTAAAAAGGTGTCTGTCGGACATGAAAGGCATTGTATGTCTTGGCACCCCTTACCACTTCAAGCTGTACTACAAATTCGGCTTTGCTGCCGCAAATGTTGCATTGAAAGCTCGGATCTTCATCATCAATCCCGCGCCCTTTCACAAAAGCTATTAGCAAGTCTCTCATAAAACAATTTACGCTTGCACAACACGCCTTTTTCTGTTGTAGACTAGAAAGTGACGCTGATATTTTGGTCGATAATTACCATCCATCCACCCACAACACCACAATTGCAAACGCAGTCTACAAGTCCGCAGAAAAGCCTTCAATTGACTCGGCAGGCCCATCATCCAAACTGCAATACAGAAGCTGAGTAATGACGGCATCAGCATCGGCCAGACAATTTTCGGCATACCAAGTTTGCTATTCTATGAGAGGATTCTTTGGAAGTAACTCTGGTCGGTTTGGGGATTTATGATATACTTTCATAAATTCTTGTAGACCACGTTCAACAATACATCGCAATAGCCGATATCCTCTTCCGCCGCTACAGGTTCTTTATATAATACAAGCAGAGAGTAAAAGGATCTGATAGAAAATAGGCGGTAGCTAGCAGAGCCTTATCGACTTTGCTAGCAGAATCGCGCGCTGCGAGTCGTCCTGCTGCATTTCATTATTCTTGTACTTGTTGCTAAAGTAGATCAGATCTATCATCTTGCATCGGTCAATGTTGACAAGCATGCTTCCGTTCGTACCACCAGTGGTATTTGCGTTTGTTAGTATGACCAGCTTATCTACAAAGCCTGTTGACTTTAGCGTGTTTGATATCTGCTCAAAGCTCTTTGCATGGTCTTTGTTAATGACTACAGCTACTGCTACCTTCGTGCCGTACGGATCGCTATACATCACGTCGATGCCATTGCCCTTTGCATCAGTAGAGTGGGGCCTTGCGACCACTCCCACCTCGTGGGCATAGTTGACGAGATCCTTGACAGCATTTCTTACTCCCGATTCGAGCATCGAGATGTCGTTACAATTGCGCCTGATCTTGATAAAGTCAGATATTGGGACGTCCATCACGCTGCCCCTTATTCGAAGCCCAGGGTAGACGTTCTTTATTGTGTCGTCTATCGCCTGCTCGTCTATGATGTCGATGCTTCGCTTTGCAGCGTTTTCTGTAGCGTGGTACATTATGTTGAGCATCGAGCGCACGTTGCGAAAATCAGGGAACTCATCGTAGATCACTTTTACTTTGGCAGCAAGCTCGCGCTCTTGTTCTTCTGTAAAGGTCTTGGTTGTGTCATGGTGGCGTATGTATTCAAGAACAATGTCCAATATCTCTTCAAGGGTGTTGGAGCCGGCGATATCTATCTTGTAGTTGGCTTTTTCCAGCCTGTCAAAGACAGAGACATTGGATTTGCGAATGTCCTCATACGAAGATGGTGTAAATATTAGCATCAGTGCTGTCGATGGGAGGTGTGCGTTAATGACCGCCTTGACAAACTCGACAGACTCTTTGTCTGCATCAAACTCGTCTATCTGGAAGATTGTCATCCTGTTGAGGAATCGTAAGTTCAGGTTTGCTAGCGCGGCTAGGCTGGCGATAATGTCTTCAAGCGTCTCAACATTCTGCGCGTCGGCCCTGAACTTGCCCTCGACGACTAGCTTCAATATCGCAAGTTCCACTGGCGAGAATTCTTTTGCCAGAGTTTCGTCAAGCGCGGCATAGTTTGGAACCAATTCGTTCCGCAACAACTGCGCAGCCTTGTCCGCGATCTTTTTGCCGGTGAGTGAGTCCATGAAGCCATAGTTGAATATCTTTTTCGCGTTCCCAATGTTGCGCTCGGCCTTTTCTTGCAGATACTTGACAACAACCTGCCGTAGGTTGGCCGCATATTCATCGGTAAATCCTGCAAGCATTGCGCTGTACAGGCTGTGCATATTGCGCGGTGATATCTGCGACAGGTCGACATACGAAGTCACGGCGCTGTCAGAGACTTCCTTGAGACCCTTTATGTGAAGCGCAAGGTGCGTCTTACCAGAACCTACGTCCTGTATGACAGTAACAAGCCGGAAGTCCTTGTCCGTAGCAGACCCGCTGCTCACCTTTGAGTAGAGGTCTGAAACACATGAAAGAAGTGCAGCCTTTGCATCTTTATGGCGTCTTCCTCCAAGTATCTGGGCGTCTATGAGCGTCGGGGTCGGACTACTTGGGTATGGGTTACGGTCCAGCTTGTATGGATACATTGTGTATTATATGCACCTCACAAGTCCGTGTAGCAATCCTCTAACCATGACGCCTTCTTCGCCACCGGTGGAAAGCTCATACCTGTCCTGATGCATGCTTGTGAGCTCACCGACCAAGCGGTAGAATTCGTCCGCAGTGATATTGCATCTGTCACAGAGTTCGTTTCTGAGCTTTGCCAGCTCGACCCAACCTATAGATGAACCAGAGTTGGCCAGTGCGACATCAAACTCTTCTTTGAAATCGTGAACACTCATTGTCCTATGTGAAGTGGCACCAGCGGCAGGTATTGAGGAAACAGTGGTCGCAGTCAATGGCTGACGTAGCGACGACTGCTGGTCATTCTTCATGTCCTGTACAAACCTTGCCAGGTTGGAAATATTGTCTGCTAGTGTTTCGACCGTGCGCACAAGTTCCTTGTTGGAATTGCTCACGGACTCCTGTAGTGAATGGATCATGTCGTATGTCAACCTGAATTTTGGATCGGAATTGAGTAGGCTCTGCACATAGTGAGCCTTGTGGAAGCAGTAGTAGGCAGTGGACCTCTTTTCAACGAAGACCTCGCCCGCTGTTACCGCCTTCTCTAACGCGGCATCAATGTCTCCTAGTTCCTTGCGCAGATCGGTCTTTTTGACTCCGGCCGACCCCGCAGAAAGGACTCTTTTGACCAGTTTTTCCTCCGCGGTCATGAGGTAGACGGTCAAAATTGTTATTTAAACAATGAAGTGATAACCAGCAGTGGTTTTAGTAAATTTCTTTGCACCAATCTGCTACCCAAAGGGTTAATATTGAAAAGTGTGAGCATTTCCCACGGGATGATGATCACTCAAGGCTGCACTATGATGAAAGCACTAGGGTATCTGACCAAATATTAGTCAAGATATTGCGCTTCTCTGACTTGATTTCTTAATGCGACGTTGTCCTTTGCGAGGTCTTTTATCCGCCGGACCACGCTCACGGCAACTTCTCTGTTTCTGTAGGCCAGAAAACAATCGGGATAATTTGTACTTTGAGTTGGACAAAAGTTTCAGAGTGGATTGCTTGTCCAAGATCGTCGAGTTCCTCTCCTGCCTGTTAGATCAGCTTGTGCTGCTTGGCGTCTAGCAAAAAAGGGAAAGACTTGCTGTCACTATGGGTTGTTGTTCGCTTTTTCCATTTCTGTATCCAAGCTGCTCTTCTGCCTCTGTTGCGGTAGCATAATGTACACGCATGCCGACCCACACATGGTGCACGGGACATTGTTGCCGGGGTGCTGTCCTTCCCGGGTATGGATTCTCTCCGCCTCCTCAGGGTTGATCGAGAGGGCTATCTGCTTCTCCCAGTCCAGAGTGCGCCTTGCTTCAGTCATTGCCGCGTCCCACTTGATTGCCTTTTCTCTGATCTTTACCAGATCGCCGGCGTGAGCCGCTATCCTGTAGGCTATCAGCCCCTCCTTGACTTCTTCGGCGCTTGGCAGTGCCAGATGCTCAGCAGGCGTCAAATAGCAGAGCAAGTCCACACCTTCAGCGGCAGATATTGCGGCTCCGATAGCACTGGCAATATGGTCATATCCTGCGGCAATGTCAGTCACAAGCGGGCCCAGAACGTAATACGGGATCTCACCAATCAAAGATTTTGCCAGTCGGACGTTGGCCGCGACTTCGTTCAGAGGCACGTGTCCTGGCCCCTCTATCATCACCTGAACATCTTTCTCGTGCGCCCTCTTTGCCAGCCGAGATACGTTTATCATTTCAGCCACCTGCAATTCGTCATGTGAATCCAGTATCGAGCCCGGCCGCAGCGCATCTCCCAAGCTGAAAGTGACATCATATTTTCGGGCGATTTCGCACATGTAGTCAAAGTGCTCATAATATGGATTTTCCTTGTCATACTTTAGCATCCACGCTGCCGTGATCGTGCCGCCCTTTGACACGATGCCGCCATGGCGTCTTACTTCAAGCACCCGTTTGGCAAGCTCCTTTGTGATGCCCGAGTGGATCGTCGTATAATCGACACCATCCTTTGCGTGTTTTTCAAACGCGTTCAGAAAGTCGTCTTCGCTGATGTCAAGCGGGTTCTTTTTTGCGACCCCTGTAGCATACGCCTGGTACACCGGAACCGTCCCAAAAGTGATAGGCGCTGCTTCGAGCAGCTTTTCTCTTATCATGTTGAGGTCTCCACCATCAGAGAGGTCCATTATTGTGTCTGCGCCGTACTTGACGGCGACTCGGGCCTTGCTTACCTCTTCGTCTAGGTTTTGATACAGCGTCGATGTGCCGATGTTGACGTTGACTTTGGTCTTGAGGCCCTTACCGATTCCTACAGCTTTTATCCTTTGTTTTCTGGTATTGTTCTTCGGGATGATGATTGAGCCGTTGGCAACGCTTCTGACAAGGTAATCCAGACTGATGTCTTCATCCTTTGCAACCTGCTTCATTTCATCAGTGGCGACCCCTCGCCTTGCACTGCTCATTTGTGTGCTCATTTTATCTCAAGCGTAGAGAATGTTGTGATGTGATATAAAGGATCTTTCAATGACATACTCTATCTCACTTTACCACTTTTGAGAAGATAATTGTAATCAGTCTTGAGTCGTCTGGCGGTTCCAGATAAGATCCGGCAGCTTACTTGTGCCCTCCAGACTGCAGGCCCTCCCCGCATGCCCGAGTCCCACCTCGGCTGAAAAGATCCTGTCGTGCAAGGTGTTGCGCCTACGCCGGACCTTGTCGCCATCTGCAAGGAGCGTGTCTTTGCAGGTCTTCCTTTTGCTGACTACATCCTACAGAACGTGTAGGAATCTAACAAGCGGCTCGATATCTGATCCAGCATCGGGTTAAGAGTCTAAGGTATCTGACCTCGAACTGTTACCTGCACTTTAGGCTTTGCCCGCCTCATGACTGCAAAAATGGCAATTACGGCGGCTACCCACAGACTAGCCATGGCGATGTTAGTGAGGCTGATATACATGTACGGCACCGTCTCAAGCAGACTCAGTTTTATTATCTCGATCGACTGATGCATATCGTTCATGGCCATGTTGTACTGCTCACTATGGCGAGGCATGGAAGAGGCCTGCTCAGCGCGCTCTAGCATGTCGTCCAGATTCCTCTGAATGTAGGCAAAATCCGTTCTGGCGGTCGAAAAGAACCAAGCAGGGTTACCGCTGGGAGGTATCAGCCCTTTTGTAATCTCAACGTACTCTGCCAGCTGCTCAGGAGTCTGCGCACTCTGGGCTCTAGCCATAAAGCCAACTGCCTGATTAACTGGATACATCGTCGATTGGTAGCCGTAATACGCAAGTCCAGCTCCCAGTACCAAGAATGCGAGTATTCCGGCGAGAGCAGCATGCTGATTCATAGTATGCGTCCGGGCGATACTTGTTGTAGTAATGGCCGTATCCCCGCTGGCAGCCGAATGGCTATCAGTAGTAATCGTCGGCGCGTATGCGCGGCCACTCTGTCGCTCCTTCTTCGTCTTTTTCTTTCTGAAAGTTGAGTGCACGATGCTGAGGTAAGCGACATAAATGAACCCTATGGTAGGAATGATAAGCATCGGCGCAAAAATAGCGTTGCCGGAGGATATGGCAATAAATATACCCATACTTCCATAGATGGCAAAGAATATCTCCAAGAGAGTGGTCTTTGTAAACGGCAGTACGTACGCCTTGTTCCTCCAGTCGTCATTTCTCTTGACGATACCAAACTTGGGCGTGCGCAGAAATTCGTTCTTCTTGCCAAATAGCGCGTCAAATACTGCGACACTGTTGTTGACCGCAATCCCTGCCGCAAAGAACATCAGGAAAAAGAACTGGCGTGCCTTTTCACGAAGCTTTGCGGGATTGTTATTCCAAGTCTTGTTGATTACAAGCAGATAGCCGCCGGGACCCATCATTATAAACATGGCAAGCGAGATCAGTGGCGCCCATCCCACAGTGTACAACTTGTAATCCATTGCAAGGAGCATGGGAAATATCAGAAACTGTGCAAGCACGAGTGGATTGACTATGTGTCTTGTGAGCTGGATGAACGCCTGGAACTTGGTGTCTATCGGTACTTTTCTGTTGACCACGATATCACTCAACAGTTTCAGCGCCACTTGTATGCCACCCTTTGCCCAGCGGAACTGCTGGCGTTTTGCAGCGTTCATTTGCACAGGCAGCTCGCCATCTACTTCGACACCTTCCAGAAAGAGGCATTTCCAACCCTTCATTTGGGCACGGTAGCTCAAGTCTAGATCTTCCACCAATGTGCTGGTGTGCCAGCCACCGGCATCGTTGATGCAAGAAATTCGCCACATGCCAGCAGTCCCGTTAAAATTCATGTAGAGATGGGTCATACTCTTTGCCTTTTGTTCAATCAAAAAGTGCAAGTCTAGCGATACCGCCTGGGCCTCTGTCAGCGTCGAGTAGTTCTCATTCACGTGACCCCACTTGCATTGCACAAGACCGATCTTGGGATCCGCAAAAAACTGGGCGACTGCCTTTTTCAGAAACCATGGCTGAGGGATAAAGTCGGCGTCAAATATCGCGACAAACTCACCCTTGGCGTGCTTCATGCCAGCCTTGAGCGCGCCGGCCTTGTAGCCCGATCTGTCTGTACGGTGCATATGCACAATATCAAAACCCTTGAACCTATAATCATCGACGATAGACTTGATCAGGTCGACAGTGTCATCGTCAGAGTCATCTAAAACCTGTATATGCATCTTATCTTTTGGATAGTCCATCCTACACACTGCATCTATAAGGCGCCTTGCCACGTACTTCTCGTTATATAACGGCAGTTGTATTGTAACCACTGGAAGTACAGGTGGAAGTTCGACTTTCTGACGCATCTTTCTTGTGTGTTTTAAATTATTTTGTGACCGGTAAACAAGATAGTAAAAGTTGATCGTGTACATCATCAGGATCCAGCCAATCATCAAGAAAATAACATAGAGAAATGGACCCGGACCGTACAAAGTATCAGCTCTCGGGACGATTGATATGGTTCTTTGTATTTATAACTTCTGACTAGCCTTTCTTGAATATCTTTATAGCTTGAGGAGGACACACATTCTCGCATGCCATGCAGAAGATGCAGTCCTTTTCCCGGATCATAAAGGCTTTCTTCTCAGAAGCAGGGTGTCCAGGCGTCTGCAGCCATTCATAGACATTAACGGGGCATGCTTCGATGCAAGCACCGTCAGCAACGCAGATGTCGAAATCTACGCAGACATTTTCACCCCATATTCCAAGCTGGCCGGGTGCGTCGTATGGTCCCCATACCTTGATTCCCTGATAGGTACCTACCGGCTGCCTCTTTTCCTTGAACTTAGGATCGATTGGGCCATCGACCTTGTCATAGCTTGTGCCTGTGCCGGATAGCGAAATAGTCGTCGGTCCACCCGCAGCCGGAGTGCTAGGAGTCGCTGGTATTGCAGGTGGTGGAGAAGCAGTAGCGGCTGGAGCTGGAGCAGCAGCTGCTGGCGTTGCTGGCTTTGGTACTGCGACCTGCTGGGCCATAGTCTTTTGCCTCTTGACAACACATAATTGATTGTGAACATCCCTCATGCTTTCCAGAGTGTTAGGATTGCTGTGGCGCAAAAGAGTACCGCAGTCTTGGCATACATACTCGGTTACAGTCGCAGTCACGAGATTATATGGACTTCAACTTACTTATTAACTATGCCAAAAATAGAGGAAAAGAGGTATCAGGTAGTTTTTATTGTCTTGTAAACTGCTGGGTCTGTTGGGCGAAGAATGTGGTCCAGGCCTTTGCCACATTGGTGGAAAAGTCAGTCACTGCATCGACTGTCCGATTGTAGATCTTTAGGTTTTCCCTCGCAGCGTCCAGTGCGTTGATTGTCAGCTGGTTGTTGATGCCAACGGACCTGATTGTATTGTTTGTCATTTCGTTTGACTGTCTTGTTAAGAGGTCAGCATATGGAACCGCTGGGATGTTCATCGAACTTGCAAACTGTTTTTGAGCTGCAAACGCAGTCTGGATCATGTTCTTTGTAGTCTGGATGTAGTCCAGCTGGAGGTTAGAGATTGATTGTGAATACTGCGGTTGAACCTTTGCAAATTCATCTACCGTCCTGATGAGGTTGTCCCTCATTGTGTCGTATATGTCGCTTGCCTTTGTTTCATCTCTTGTTGTCGGGTTAGTCTTGTCGACCATTTTAATTACCATTTAATGGTAATCAATGGTAATATATAAACATTGGTCAATAACGACGTTTATCCCCATCCATTGGTAATAAACACCATCTAGTGGTTGTAAGCCCTTAGCTAACAGGCCTGCCTTAAATCAAAGTATCAAGGCGTTACTCTGATACAGGCATCGAAAGGAAAAACCTCACATTCAGATCTTGAAAGCCAGAAAAGATTATGCAAGTAAAGATCAGATAGTAGGTCTTGTACTCACATAGAGGACAACAATCTCAGTTATAGTATTAAACTCGCGGGCCTTTGGCAGGCATGCATACATATTTGCACTGATTCTCATCTAATCTTTGTCGTTCTCCGGGGATATTCTTGTGCCTTCTTTGACCTGTACTCACACATGTACTCTGACTTCCGCAAAAACAAGACCAACACCACCACTGTACGGCATAAGGCCATGCCAGGGAGACGGCGATCCAACTTGCTAGACAGACTGCGTATTTGTGCTACTAAGTGTGATTGCAATTATTCTCTGCAATAGTCGCCACAGGTATGTCTGGTTTCAACGATTTTCTCCATAGATGCTTTGACCGGGGGTGCTTTTGCAGTTATTATCAATACCACCTATGGACACCCACGCGCGTGATAATTCTTGCAGGTCTTATCGCATGGTTTCACAACCATCATTAATGCGCTAAGGTAATTGCCATTGGAAATGGATATTCCACTACTAGTCAATCTCGAATATCCTCATTCTACAGAAAGAACGGTGCAGATAGGCAGGGAAATAACAAACTGGCCTTGGCCCATCAATGCAAGATCTGTCACCGGTTCTTATTTGGTTCTACTGCCTACTGCTGCTACCATCTCGGGCCGCGGTGAAGAAGAATATGATTCAACTATTGACAACCTTGCTGCGCAATCGATATGATAGTATTTTCTATTCTTGCCGGCAGAAACTATAATATCGGTTGGCGTGAATGGCTCATTGCAGTGCCTACAGAGACCTTTTTGTTTTCTATGAATTGTGTCGAGTATGCGAACTCGCGACACACGGCTAGAGTTTCCGATAATTCTCACCATATTGGAATTTGACATGCTAGCCAAAACGGATGGTTAGGTGATTCATTAGCATTTTGGTGAGGAATAAGATAAGATAGAACGAAACCCGTTCGCTATACACAAATTGGAGATGTCTTTTCTGAAAGTATTGCTATAGAATATTATATTTTGCTAGCCCATGCGGACCCATCCGCGGTTTCGGTTCCTAACTGTTGAGGACGAGATAGGCCCAAACTGCATAGCGATGATGTTGGACACAATAGCACAATCCATCAGTACTGCACCGATTACGTCGAAGAAGTCAAGTCGGGTTGGCGGCGTGTGTCCCGAATCGTTCATTGTATACATGATCAGCGGACAGCGATTTTGTTTGCAATTTTGCCACACGACGAAGCCAAGTCAGGTATCTTTTTTACTGTGGTTATTGCGCTGATTAAGCATCAATTTAGCAGATATCGTCCACATCCCTCTCATTATTATAGGCGAGTCTACGATAACAAAAATGTACAGCAAGAAGAAAGACATGGCGATGGAACCTTGAGGAGTAGTTTGAAAAGCTCTGTTGTTCCGATACATACTTTGCAGGAATGCAAGTGCGTCTTCAATCATCACTACTAAGAATAGCGATGCTCAACCCGTGGCCCTACAACAGCATTCGCATTTTTGCATAAGCGTTGCATAAAGTGATACATAGCCAGCAAGAACGATGAAGGGTAATGGTGCAAGACAGATGTCTGGGTTTGCAAGCACATTTGGAGAAACATGTAATTCTTGTCATATTTGCGCGGAAGGATAACAATTTCAGGTACAGGCAAAGATAACGCTCAAGCGATTCATGGATTTCAATTCCCAATCGGAAGTGTTATTATCGTTGCAGGCAATCTAGTTTGTCACCTGTGCGCGCAAGTACAATGCGCACTCCATTGGCGTCAGGCCTGCCGCCAGGAGCAAAGTACATGCGGTGTTACCCCGAGTAGGGCAACCAAAAACAAAGCATTAATCTAGAATACACATCCCCTTTTGTTGTCCAGAATCAGAAATATTCAAAATTCCTGCTTGGCACTTCAAGGCCATAAAGCAGCAATATCTTGGAATTATGGAGTAGGTTACAGATCATCCGCTTCCCTCTTCCTCTTCTTCCTCTTCTTCCTCTTCTTCCTCTTCTATTTCGGCTTCAACAACGATAAATCCCAATTCTTTAGCCTTGTTTGCCAGCTCGGACAACTTTTGGAGAGCTACGACACCATCTCCTTTGATCTTCATTTCAAGTTCCGCTTTCATATGCTATCTGATCAAAATCATATTGCTTAAATGCGTTCTTGCAAATTCTATGCATCGAATAAAGATCCTCCGCTGCGGCCAAACATAGCAATCGCAGTCGTCATATCAGATGGCGGATGGAGCCGCAAAGATATCCCTTCTAGCTCGGAAGATAAGCATAAAGACATGATTTCAAGGTCTTCTGTGAACAGATAGCTCACCACTGGTGAACAATATTCTTCAAATCCCACCTCCGCGCTAGCCAGCGTAATCGCTAATGTTTCTATGTGCGAATATTTCCTCAAGTTCTATGTCATCCTTGCATCTACCTGCTGGTTCGCAGATAGCACACCAAACGATTCTCCAATTTCCTCCCGCTCAATGACCATAGTTATCAACCTGTCAGGATATAGTTGGCTCAGCCGTACTCGATAAGGCCGAGTATGTTGCCAAGGATGATTAGGATTGAGGAGCCACTGATGTAAAGGAACTTTTCTCGGTACTAGCAGATGAGTGATGAGTTTATCACTTCACAGTATTTCGTCAGTCTGATATAGCGCAGAGAGGCGCAGAATATTGCAAAAGTGAATGTCACCACACTTATGGCGCAGACCCACGTGCTGTGGAGCACAAAGCGGAGTCGAACCCGCACGCAGAACAGGACTACATACCATAGTGCCAGAACATCAATCTCGTCTCTTCCAAGAATGTATCCCCTTTTCTGTTCCAGCAAAGGCGATCCTCATTTTCCTTCTCATCGATCTTTTCAGATTGTTATGCGGCATTCCTAGCTATCAGGCATCTTTTATGCATGACCATCGGCAGATATCTCGCCCCGGTCAACACTCACACTATATGCGTATGTGCAGATGCGAGTACGGGCTTGCAATCTGTGCACCGCTGGCAAAACTTTAAAGTGCATCAGCGGGCACTCCTAGATATCGTGTCTTCAACCAGAGAGATCAGGCTCGTTTATTCCTCACCTGACATGCCAGAGCTAAAATCGCCCATTCTGATTTGCGGGTTCCCGGGCAGCGGCTATGTTGGAAAGCTAGCAATAGACCACCTCATCCAAGAGCTGCCCGCGAAACACCTTGTAGACATTTACTCTAGCTCCTTTCCTCCACAAGTCATGATCAAGGCCGACGGAACAGCCGAGCTGATGAAGAACAGTATCTTTTGGTGGCAGAGTGGGAATAGTAGTAGTTCCAGCGGAGACACAGATCTTCTGTTGCTCACAGGCGACTCACAACCTGCAACCCCGGACTCTGAATATTCGCTGGCCGAAGAAGTGCTGAGAATTGCAGGCCAGTTTGGCACAAAGCAGGTGTTCACCCTTGCAGCATACATTACAGGAGTCTTTGTGAACAAACCCCGAGTCTTCGGCACCGCAACCGACTTGGAAATAGTAAAGGAATTTTCATCACACAATATTTCAATGATGGACAGCGGTAGTATCACCGGCATGAACGGCCTTGTCATTGGTATTGCCAAGCTGCATAACATGAAGGGAATGTGCTTACTTGGAGAGACATCAGGCTATGTGGTTGATGCAAAGGCTTCCAAGGCGGTGCTTGAAACTCTATTAGAAATAATCGGGATAAAGGTCGATATGGAGAACCTTGAAAAACGCGCAAAAGACACAGAGATGCTCATCCATACCATCGAGCAGCAGATGCTTGGAGGCCGAACTGTCGGCAAACCGCTTGAAGGCCCGCAGCAAAAGCCGCGGGACCCCACAGGATATATCAGTTAATTAGAGCTTTGTCATCTTGCCGAACTTGCCAACACTGATGCTGTTTTCGCCCTTGAACGTATTGATATAACCGTTCTCTATTGAGAGCCTGTCGCCCGGCTGTACCTTGTTGATGTCGTCACCCCATAACGAAAGCTTGATGCTTCCTGTTTCGTCCGAAATTATTGCGTCGGCCACTGTGTTAGTGCCTCCGGCTTTGAGGTTGACTGTGCGCGGCTCACCAATGCTCTCCACCTTGGCGACAACGCTTACGTTACGCATTCCCGCCTTTAGATCGCTTATCTTCATGTTTTTTGCTACATCTGCATCTAATAATAAAGGTTGGGATTAAGAAAAACAAAGATGAGTTGAGAGAGAACCTGTCTTATTGCGTGACTCAAAAACCGCCGTTTCTGAATGTTTATAGTACCAAAAACTCATCTCAAACTTACGAATTTCGGCCCCGTTGATGCATGTTTTCGAACACCACTTGCTTATTTCAGATTCATGTAACACAGCATGAGAGGCCGCTTTCTCATATACTGGTGACAGTCATTTCGTGCCCACAGTCGGTGCATACCAGTTTTGTCCCTGCCAACGTCCTTCCGCGTACTTCGTGGACTGTCTTACTATGGCACTTTGTGCATAGCCTTGACACGGTTTCTGGTTTTGGCATGGTATTATGCGCAGATAATAAAGTGCACAGGCAAAATTTAACCTTTAAAGCGGGCAGCGCAACCATGAAATAAGGTTCCGCTGGCAGACCTGATGTCATGCAGCAGGCTGTAGAGGAGGGGTAGCGAAGCCTGGTCAAACGCGCAGGACTCAAGATCAAAGAGATATGCGCACGGCACATCATATTCCTCTCGCGACACACTGGAATGCGAGATGAGTGATCCCGTCCCTTAGGGGTTCGTGGGTTCAAATCCCACCCCCTCCACTAATTCCTTATTCTTCGTCCAGCTCTTGGAGAGATGGCACAAGGTTCAAATTATTTTCAGTGGCAGCTTGCTCTTGTACAATAATATGGCGCGCAAGTCAGTGGTGCTCCTCCCCGTCATTGCTGCTTCTGCCATCATAGGGATTCTAGGTATCACATTCATACCGCCTGAGATCAGAGACAAGGACACTGGCTTTCCAAAAGGCACTGTGAGGATTGATGACAGCGTGGTCACCGTAGAGATCGCCGAAACTGGTCCGGAGAGGCAGAGATGGATGACCTTCAGGCAAGATAGGCTGCCGCTCGACACTGCAATGCTGATAAAACATGACAGATCTGACCTCCACGAAGTATGGATGATGAATATAGAATACAACCTCGACCTTATCTGGTTTGATGAAGAAGGGAACGCCGTCTACATAATAGAAGATGCACCCCCGTGCGGAAACGTAATTGAGACTGTCAGCTGCACCTACAAGACAACAAGAAAGGCGCTCTATGTAATGGCCGCTACTTCAGGATTCATTGACGAGCACAACATCACAGTCGGGTCAAAGATGACCATCATCTCTGTTTAGCTTTATTATAATGCGGAATCAATACCGCTCTTGTTGGTGAAGATCATTCTCGCAGATCCACATGCAAGACCTCTTTCCAAGAACGAGGTAGCGAGGCTGCTTGCGCGACCAAACATCCTAAGGCTTGCATACCTCGACGATGATGGAAAAAGCCCTGTCGTCCACCCTGTGTGGTATTATTATAGTAAGGGCAAGTTCTTTGTGGCGGCCGACATCAACAGCGCAAAAGCAAAGATACTTCGCAAGAACCCGGAAGTGTACTTTCTTGTGGATGAAAGTCCAAGAAGCGGACCAACACAGGGCGTCAGGGGTAGAGGCACCGCAAAAGTGATCTACGATACGAACTATGGCACAAGGGTGACCAGACGTAACGTAAAGAGGTACATGGGCAGCCTGACCAGCAGAGCCGCGAAGAAAGTTCTCAAGATGGGTCCAGAATCATGCGTCATAGAGATAACACCATCTTACATGGCCACTTGGAGGTTCTAGAAGCTGACCATTTTTTTCAGGTCTTCATACGCCTGTTTTACTTCTTCGATGGCGGCTCCATCTTCTAGCGTTGTGATGTCTCCGATCTTGTCTCCGCATGCTACCGATTTTAGCAGACGGCGCATGATCTTGCCGCTTCGAGTCTTGGGCAGCTTGCTTACGAAATAAAGTTCGTCCGGCGTGGCTATAGGGCCAAGGGTGCTCCTAATGTGCGACACTATCTCGCTTCGCAGGCTATCTGATTTCATACCCTCTTTTGGAACGAGAAATGCGATTATGCATTCACCCTTTGTGCTATCGGGCTTGCCAGTCACCGCAGCCTCGGCTATGGCCTTGTGTGAAACAAAGGCGCTCTCAATCTCCATGGTGCCAAGCCGGTGTCCGGCCACTTTAAGCACATCATCCGCCCTGCCAAGGAGCCACATGTATCCATCGTGGTCAACAAGGGCATAATCACCAGGGTAGTAGTCCGTCCCTGCGAACCTGTTCCAGTATGTCTGCTTGTACTTTTCATCATCGCCCCACAGCGTAAGAAGCATCCCAGGCCACGGCTTTCTCACAACGATATAGCCTTTTGTGCCGGGCGGGACAGGCTTCCCATTTTCGTCCACCACAGCAGCTTCGACCCCGGGTACTGGGAATGTGGCGGAGCCGGGCTTCATAGGGATAGTCTCAATGCCGGTGCACATGCTCAACATTATCCCGCCTGTCTCCGTCTGCCACCATGTGTCAACTATTGGACAGGCCTCTTTGCCTATCGTCTTAAAGTACCACATCCAGACTTCGGGGTTTATGGGTTCGCCTACGGTGCCAAGGAGCCTGAGCGATGAAAGATCAAAAGAGTTTGGAATTGCATCGCCATACTTCATGTACATCCTGAGTGCAGTCGGCGTCGTGTACAGTATGGTGGCGCCGTACTTCTCAACTATTGCCCAATATCTGTCGGGCTTTGGAAAGTCTGGTGCGCCTTCGTACATTATTTCGGTGACGCCGTGCATAAGCGGGGCATAGACCACGTAGCTATGGCCTGTTACCCAACCGATGTCTGCAGTGCAGAAGAAAATGTCCTGCCTGTTGAAATCAAAAACCCACTTAGCGGTTGAATAAAGATGTGTGAGGTAGCCCCCTGTTCCATGCATCACGCCTTTTGGCTTGCCGGTCGTGCCAGACGTATAAAGTATGTAGAGCGGGTGTGTGCTCTCAACCCACTCTGGCTCGCAATAGGTTTTTGCCCCTTCCATGAGGTCGTGCCACCATAGATCCTTTGAACCCATCTTGACTTGGTTGGCAGCTCGCCTCAGCACCACCACGTGCTCTACAGAGGGTGTTGATGGAAGCGCTTCGTCAACTACTTTTTTCAGCTCGATTAGTTTGCCCTTTCTAAATCCACCGTCTGCCGTAACGATCACTTTTGATTGCGCGTCATTGACACGATCTATAAGCGCCTGTGAAGAAAAGCCAGAGAACACGACGGAATGGATCGCGCCTAGCCTTGCGCAAGCAAGCATCGCAACAGGCAGCTCAGGCACCATGGGCAGGTATATCGTCACCCTGTCTCCTTTTGTTACGCCAAGCCCTTTGAGGACATTAGCGAACTTGTTCACCTGGCGATAAAGCTGGAAATATGAAAGCGTCCGGGTCTCTCCGCTTTCGCCTTCCCATATAATGGCGGCTTTGTTCTTGATGTCGTTCGTGATGTGCCTGTCAAGGCAGTTCACCGACGCATTTAGCCTGCCTCCTACAAACCACCGTGCAAATGGCGGTTTCCAGTCAAGAACTCTTTCCCACTCTTTCGACCATACAAGGTTGCGCGCCTGTTCTGCCCAGAACTTTTCAGTGTCCTTCGCGGCCTCTTTTGCAGCCTTTTCAAGCCTGCTTCCGGGCTTGATACTGATCTTTATCTTGCCGCTCTCTTCATATAGCTTGGAAGGCGTCGACAAACACTATAAAAAAAAGAAACGGGTCTTTAAATCATTTGTTGAATTCTTCATCACCCAAGTTCGAAAAATCGAAAGAGCATTCATAACTTTCTTATTAAAAAGTCTGTCGATATATTAAAAATCAAGAAAAATTACTGCTATCATAGTTTGAAGTACAGAAGCAGAACAGAAATAGTTGCAATGATCCTAGAGGCTGCAAACGGCGGAGCCACAAAGACGAAAATTATGTACAAAGCTTTCCTGAGCTACGCACAGTTGAGAGAATACCTGACTGTCCTGATCGAAAACGGGCTGCTTGAATACATGGAAGGAACGCAAACGTACAAGACCACCGCAAAGGGGTTGAACTTCCTGAAGATGCACAGCGAAATAGGCGAGCTGTTGCAGACTAGTGCGGTCAGAGAGCACTGACCACTCTTAATTTTTTGTGGAAGAAAAATAGAAAAAGAAAAAGTTGAGAATGACTGGACGTATTCATCCCAGTCAGCAAATAAAATTTATTTTGTGATTACCTGGTTAAGCCAGTTTGTCTCTTGCTCTGCGCCATTGTCGGCAGTCACTGCTACAGGCTTCTCTCCATCTTCTTCGTCAGGCGTAGCAGATAGCTCCTGTGTAGCAGATACCTCCTGTGCTGGAGCGACGTCTTCGGCATCAGAATGGCTTGTTGACTCGGTGGCAGGCGACTCTGTTGTGGGAGCTGCTACTGCTGCCGTCGGTGTTGTTGATTCGGCTGTAATATTTTCAAGAGTGTTGGCTGCCATCTTTGCTCTGACATTGCCGATCTCGGTCCTTTCGTTGTGGATGTGCTCAAGTAGTTCATCAGTCTGTACCTTGATCTGTTGGTAGGTTTCTTCCCTCATTTCGTTGCTCCTAAACTGCAACTTGGCATCAAAGAGGACAGCCTTGATATTCCTGGCTTCAGCTTCAAGCTCGGACAGACGCGCATTCAGCGTGTCGTTGACCTGCTTTTCGCTTGCTTCAAGCTCTGAGAGCTTTTTCTCATACTTTATGTAAACCAGCTCTGCATCTTCCTTCATGCCGTCATTCTCAGCGACAATGTCCTGCAGCGCCTTTATCCTCTTTAGCGTCAGTGACTTTTGCCTCAGCAGCCTCTGTGCATCCAGCCTCCATTTTGGAATGAAGAAGACATAGTCTCCCTGGATGACGAGTTGCTCGTACGGCAGTTGCTTCAGTCCGCCAGAGCCGGTGTCGACTCCGACAGTCTCGATTTCTCCGTCAATCTCGGTTATAATGCCGACTACCTTTCCGATGTAAGTACCATAGATGTCTTTGACTTGCTTGCCTATGAATCCGAGCTTTTCTTCGCTCATGCGAATCGTTGAGCAAGATGGTATAATGATAACGGTGTCAAAATTGTTGCATTCTTTAGTAAGAGCATTTTTTGCTATTTTCGTTGCACAGCTTTTTATTTGACATTCTCGCCTGCTACCCCTATTGGTATTTGATAATGCGGTCTTTCTGGACAGCTTTACTGAAGAAGAAAAGGCCGTTCTCAAGGACCACTTCTCGAATGCCGACAAAGCAGTTTTTGCGATAACAACTCCGAGGCAAGTCGACAGAGGGGCACTTATGTCTCGCTATTCAAGGACAGACAAGACCATGCGGAGGGTGTTTCTGGACGAGTTTGCCAAGAACCCAAACAGAGGAGAGGAGTTCTACCGGCGCGTCCTCCTTGAATACGGAGACGACTCTGTAGCAGAGCTGGGCGAAGCACAGGTGGCAGTAGAGGGTATCTCGAACATTGCAGCAAAAAAGATAGAGGATCGCAGGATCGGCCTCTCTTACCTTGAAAAGTCATCCCGCTATGTTGCATTTGACCAGAGGGTTGCCGGACACTACCGTTATGTCAGAGAGGCAAGAATCATGCAGTCACCTCATGCCGACAGGTATATCAATGCATGCGATCTGTCTTTTGATACTTACAGCAAGGGAATACAGCCGCTGCAATCGTTCCTAAAGGAAAGAGAACCAATAGAGCAATTCAGCTTTTTTGATTCCAACCTGCAAAAGGAGGCGCCTTTTGGACAACTGAAGGAAGAAAAAGACATCAAGACAGCAGAGCGGATCTACAATGTCACAATAAAGGCAAAGACCTTTGACCTTCTGCGCGGGCTGTTGCCGGCATCCACGATGACAAATATTGGAATTACGGGTAACGGCAGGGCCTTTGAATACCTGTTGGCGCGTATGTATAGCTCAAGACTAGGAGAGATCAGATCAATTGCAGATCAGCTGTTTGACGAGCTGAATGCGGTCATTCCCTCCTTTATCAGGCGTGCAAATGACAAGCATGGACAAGCACTGCAGGAATATATTGCAAAGACTGAAGGTGCAATAGGCAGACTTGCCAAGAGCTATCTGTCTGGAGTACCAACAGAAGAAAAGCCAGAGGCCGTACGACTGATCGACTTTGAAGACAATTTTCAAGCAGAAGTCAAGGTTGCTTCTGCAATAATGTACGAACAGGCGTATGGCCAGCCCCTCCACATGATAAGAAGCTATGTCAAGTCTATAACGACAGAAGAGCGACACAAGATCATTAGAACATACACGGAATTTAGAGCAAACAGACGGCACCGCCCCGGCAGGGCGTTCGAGATGGTCGATTATACTTTTGAACTGTTTACCAACTTTGGGATGTTTCGCGACCTACATAGGCACAGGGTGCTCACGATGGAACGCCAGCTGCTTTCGACGCGCCACGGATACGACATGCCGCAGGAATTGGTTGACGCTGGGCTCGACAAGGATTTCAAGGACTGCATGTACACTACAAAGCAGGCATACGAAGCGATTGCAGAGACGATGCCCGAAGAAGCACAATACGTCGTCAACTTTGCCTTCCGATACCCGTATTTTGTAAAGATGAACCTACGCGAAGCATGTCATATGATAGAGCTGCGTACTGCGCCGCAGGGCCATCCGGACTACCGCATCGCGTGTCAGAAGATGTATAGCGAAATCAAGCGGGTTCACCCAGTGCTTGCAGAAGGCATCAGGTTTGTCGATATGAACACCTACTACAAGCTGGAAAGATTCGATGCTGAGAAAAGGACAGAGAAGAAGAGGCAGCAAATAAGTTAGGCAAATTGCCGGTGAAAAAGAGGATCAAGTTAGAAATGCGGCATAGGCTTGGTGCACAATATGTCTTAAGCAGCTTCTTGCTCTTCTTCATACATCTGATGCGGTACAGGTCACTTTCTGTCGTCCTATGTATACCAGTTCCCTCCACCTTTTCGCTATTACATGACTGCGGCATCGCATCAAGGAAAAAGACCAAGCCTCGGGCGGGCTTTGATCCCGCGACCTCTACCTTACCAAGGTAACGCTCTACCAGGCTGAGCTACCGAGGCGCTGCTTCTAATGCAATTGAAAAACCCTATAATAATTATTGGAATGTAGTAAGGCACCCATAAGGGA